>R21__coassemble_96_pt1 | contig 71255 bp, 65 predicted proteins | sample R21__metabat2_high_PE_034 | metagenome-assembled genome bin R21 | reverse complement strand
TGACTGCAGAGAGGCTGGCCGCGTTTTATGACGTGTGTGCCGGCCGCGCACAGCGGGAGCCGCTTCAGTATATTCTGGGCTCCGTCTTCTTCCTCGCCCACGAGTTTCATGCGGACGTAAGAGCGCTGATCCCGCGTCCGGAAACAGAACTGCTCGCAGAGCGCGTGATCGCACTCGTCACAAATGGTTCTCTCCGCAGTGTGCTCGATTTGTGCTGTGGTACCGGGTGCATCGGCATTTCGATCGCTCTCGCCTGCCCGGATTGCGATGTCACACTCTCCGATCTTTCCCATGACGCGCTTTCCCTGGCACAAGAGAACGCCGCCGCGCTCGGGGCATCCGTGCAGTTTCTGGAAGGCGATCTCTTCACACCGACCGGCGCTGCAGCCTACGACCTGATCGTCTCCAACCCTCCGTATATTCCTTCTGAAGACTGCCTCAGTCTTCAGGCCGAGGTCCTCCGGGAGCCGCACATGGCTCTGGAAGGCGGACGCGACGGCTTGGATTTTTACCGGCGCATCGCGCAGGACGCGCCTGCCCATCTCCACCGGGGCGGTCATCTTCTGGTCGAGTGCGGGGACGGAGAAGCCCAGTCCATTTCTGCGATATTTGCCCAGGCCGGGTTTGACATCGTGGGCATATACGAAGATTTTCAGTCACTTCCCCGCATTGTGCATGCGCAGCTGCCGCATTCCATAGAAAGGTTCGATGCCGATCATGCTGGAAAAGTATCAATGGATCTCTGAGCGCTACCGTGAACTCACGGAAATGATCTCGCAGAGCGAGGTCATAGCAGATCCCAAAGCGTATCAGACAGCGCTCAAAGAACGCTCCCAGCTTCAGGAGCAGGCTGATGCATGGGATGCCTACCAGAAGCTCCTCGAACATCTTTCCCAGGCGAATCAGATGGCATCCGACCCCGATCTTCAGGAACTCGCTGAGGAAGAAATCAAAGAACTGGAAAAAACCAAAGCCGAAATGGAAAAGCAGCTGCTTGTCCTTCTGCTTCCCAAGGATCCGGACCGTGACCGTTCCGTCGTCATGGAGATCCGTGCCGGGGCCGGCGGTGAGGAAGCCTGCCTCTTCGCAGCTGATCTGATGCGAATGTATGAGCACTTCGCTGCCCGCCATCACTTTCGTCTTGAACCGGTTTCTCTCAGCGATACAGAACTCGGCGGTTTCCGCGAGGCAGTGTTCATTGTTTCCGGGGCCGGCGCATGGTCTCTTCTGAAGTATGAGAGCGGTGTCCACCGCGTCCAGCGCGTCCCCATCACTGACTCCACCGGCAAAAAGCAGACCAGTACCTGTACCGTGGCCGTTCTGCCGGAAGCTGAAGAAGTCGATATCCAGATCGATCCCAAAGACCTGCGCATTGATGTCTACCGTTCCACCGGTCACGGCGGGCAGTGCATCAACACGACGGACTCTGCCGTCCGCATTACCTATCTTCCCACAGGCCTTGCCGTCACCTGTCAGGACCAGAAATCCCAGCTCCGGAATCGTGAGACAGCCATGACACTCCTGCGTTCACGGCTTCTGGAATCCCTGCGCAGCCAGGCAGATGCCGATTACGCTGAAAAGCGCCGTGTCCAGGTCGGAACCGGGGATCGTTCTGAGCGTATCCGCACCTACAATTTTCATGAAAGCCGGGTTACGGATCACCGCATCGGGCTGACCCTCTATCGCATTGATGACATCATGAACGGTGATCTCGACGAGATCATTCAGGGCCTGCAGATGGCTGAGCAGGCAAAAAAACTCCAGGAATTATCCGGAAACATCAGCATTTGAAAGGATCTATCGCCATGTATCAAACGCAGGTGAAACCAGCTTCTGAACAGGTGCTCCGGGAGGCTTCCCGCCTTCTGCACGCCGGTGAGCTGGTCGCCTTTCCCACGGAAACCGTTTACGGGCTCGGTGCCAATGCGCTCAACAAAGACGCCGTCCTCTCCATTTTTGCTGCCAAGGGCCGCCCTGCGGACAATCCTTTGATTGTTCATATCTGGGATCCTGCCCAGCTTGAAGATCTCTGCACGATCCCGGACGGCGCGTCCCTTCTCATGGAGCGCTTCTGGCCAGGTCCCCTGACCATTCTCATGCCGCGCAAAGAAACCATTCCGCTTGAAGTGACAGCCGGTCTTCCCACGGTCGCGATCCGCATGCCCAGTCATCCTGTCGCTGCCTCGCTGCTCAAAGCATGCGGCCTGCCGATCGCTGCTCCGTCAGCCAACCGTTCCGGCAAACCCAGCCCGACCAGCGCACACTATGTGTTTCAGGATATGGACGGCCGCATTCCTCTGATTATTGACGGCGGCCCCTGCGATGTCGGCGTCGAATCCACCGTGATTGACCTCACGCACGGGACACCGACCATCCTGCGTCCCGGCGGCATTACCCGGGAAATGCTCGAGTCTGTCCTGGGCCGGGTGGATGTGGCCGGCAGTGTGCTCCGCCCCCTGCAGAAGGGTGAAAAAGCACTCTCCCCCGGCATGCGCTACAAACATTATTCTCCCGACGGCCAGGTCACGCTGGTGGAGGGCGAAGAAAGCGCGGTCATCCGTGCACTCTCTGTCCTCTGCCATGACGCACAGGAAAAAGGATATCGCGCCTGTGTCATGTGCTTTACCGAGCATCTGACCCAGCTGGCGGACTGCACACCGCATGATATCGGTTCCATCCACGATCCATCCGCAACCGCGCAGTGTCTCTTTGACACTCTTCGTCACCTGGATGATGAAAAGATGGATGTGATCTTTTCCGAGGTGGTCCCGACCACCGGTGTCGGACTGGCTGTCATGAACCGCCTCGGGCGTGCCGCCGCATTCCGCACCGTATCGGCAGAGGCCGTCCTGTCCGAGCACTAAAAAACATGTCCCGCTGGATCCAGCGGGACATGTTTTTTTCGTATTCAGTTCATCAGCAAAGCTTGGCGCCGGCAGGAATCGTGTCACTGAGCATCAGCAGCTCCAGTTTTCCGTCCTTTTCAGCGCTGAGCAGCATGCCGCAGGACTCAAAGCCCATCATCTTGCGCGGCGCAAGATTGGTGCAGGCCACGAGTGTTTTTCCAACCAGATCCGCCGCCTGATAATAGGCTGCGATGCCGGACAGAATCTGACGCGGTTTGCCGGATCCGTCATCGAGCTGGAATTTCAGCAGCTTCTTGGACTTGGGCACATTCTCGCAGGCAACCACTTTGACGACGGTCATATCGACCTGCTCAAAGGTGTCAAAAGCGATCTCCGGCTTGAATGTCACTGTGCTCTGCGGTTCTTCCTTGGCTGCCTTGGCATCGGCGATCTCCTGCAGTTTCTTGACGGGATCCATGCGCTCAAACAGGATTTCCGCGGTTCCGACCTGGCCACCCACCGGCATGCCGTCAAAGGATGCAAGAGAGGCCAGTCCGCCGTTGGGAACGTTCAGCTGGCGGAGAATCTTTGCGGACGTTTCAGGCAGATAGGCCTCGAGAGCGACTGCAGCGAAACGAATGGATTCAAGCAGATTGTAAAGAACGGTGCCAAGACGCGGTGCCTTTTCCGGATCTCTGGCCAGAACCCACGGCGTGGTCTCATCGATATATTTGTTTGCCCTTCTGAGCAGAACAAAGATTTCATCAATCGCGTCCGCCACATGCAGGCCTTCCATCTGCTTGGCAACTTTGCCGGGCATCGCCAGAGCGACTGCGCGCAGATCATCATCAATCTCTTCGCATGCCGTCGGAGCCATAATTTTGCCTTCAAAGTACTTATGGTCCATGGCGATGGTGCGGTTGACCAGATTGCCCAGGATATTGGCAAGATCCGCATTGATGCGCTCAATGAGCAGAGAGTAGCTCAATGCGCCGTCATTGGCAAAGGGCATTTCGTGCAGGACGAAATAGCGCACGGCATCCACACCGAAAAGATCCACCAGATCATCCGCATAGATCACATTGCCCAGGGATTTGGACATCTTTTCGCCAGCACCGGATTCATTGCTGCTGACCAGAAGCCACGGATGACCAAACACCTGCTTGGGCAGCGGTTCACCCAGTGCCATCAGGAAGATGGGCCAGTAAATGGTATGGAAGCGGATGATATCCTTGCCGATCAGGTGCAGATCAGCAGGCCAGAACTTCCTGTAATGCTCATCCGATGCGCCGTCCGGATCATACCCGCAGAAGGTAATATAGTTGGTCAGTGCGTCCAGCCAGACATAAACGACATGACCGGGATCGAAATCCACAGGAATGCCCCAGGTAAACGATGTGCGGGAAACGCACAGATCCTGAAGACCCGGCTTGAGGAAGTTGTTGATCATTTCATTCTTCCGGCTCTCAGGCTGGATGAATTCAGGATGGCTTTCAATATGCTCAATCAGACGGTCGGCATACTTGCTCATTTTGAAGATATAGGCTTCTTCTTCCGCATCCTGCACTTCACGTCCGCAGTCCGGGCAGCGGCCGTTCACCAGCTGGCTGGGCGTCCAGAAGGACTCGCAGGGCGTGCAGTATTTTCCGACATACTTTCCCTTGTAAATATCACCCTGGTTGTACAGCCGCTTAAAGATCTTCTGAACCTTGACCATGTGCTCAGGGTCTGTCGTCCTGACAAAACGGTCATAGGAAGTATTCATCAGGTCCCAGATCCGTTTGATCTCACCGGACACCTGGTCCACATACTGCTGGGGAGAGATGCCGGCAGCTTCAGCCTTTGCCTGAATCTTCTGGCCATGCTCATCCGTGCCGGTCTGGAAATAGACATCGTATCCTTCCATGCGCTTCCACCTTGCGATGGCATCAGCAAGAACAATCTCATAGGTGTTCCCGATGTGCGGCTTGGCAGAGGTATAGGCGATGGCAGTAGAAATATAATATGGTTTCAAAAAGGTTCCTCCCTTCGGATGATCAGCAGAAGTCATCCCTCCACGTGCATGCAGCACGCTTCCGGATATCGTCTCTCCTGTACGGGATTCTTTTCCCTACAGATATGAACTGTATAAGTATGCCACGTTTTTTAAAAATCGCAACCATTAATTCTTCGGTCCCGGCCAAATCCGCATGGAAATTTGCAGCCTGACGCCTGGATATTACTTTTTCGTGCAGTCTGCCCCTTGATGGGAAGAAAGCAGCGCATCTGCAGCATGTTTTCCTGCATCCTCACCGCACAGGTTATATCCCCGCTGATAATAATGGAACGCGTCCTTCATCAGGCCCTCTTCGCGCATGCTTTCAAAGCGTGTGGAAACCAGACAGACATCCTCGCGTTCTGCGGCAATCGCTTTCTGCCACCGGTTCACGGCATCATATCTTGTCTCTGCCCCGGGCAGATTACATTGACCGATCGCGATCATCATCAGCTTTTCGATCCCCTGTGAGCGCATGACATCCAGCATGCGCAGGAACATGTCGCGATAGGCAGCCTCCTCTGTGCCAAGATCTCCATCCGTTTCTCCCTGACACCATAAAACATACCTGTGGGGCACAGTATGCCCGCTGCTTTGCATAAATGCAAGCGCATCATGCATGCGCTGCATGGCATCATTCAAATACGGACTGCCGGGCTGCCACTCCTTCATGCACGAACCGCCTTTGGAAGCTGATACAGCCAGAACGGGAACCCGAGTCCGCGCATACCATGCATTCACAAAGGAGGTCACAAGACTCCCCGTCTTCATGGTGCCGTCATTGATACCGCCCTGCCTGTTTTCATCTATTCCAAAAGGTTCCGCGATTGGAAACAGCTGGAAAGGCGCAGAGACTGCACGGTATTCCCAGCCGGCCCCGGGAATCAGCTCCGGCGCTGTCTCCGGCCATTTCTCACTGGTGATACCCCGGCCGGCCATATTGGACTGGCCCATAAACATCCACAGATCCGCCTGCATCGCTTCTCCCCCTGCCTCTTTTCCTCTTCTCAACACCTGCACAACAAATGCCTTCGTTGCGGAATGGAGCTGCAGGTGTTGATAGCATTATAGATAACAAGTGCACAGATCACAAGATGAATCCTTTGTCATTTCAATCTGCTTTCTGTATCATTCACGCTCTTTCTCTTGTCTTTTCCTGCCCCGGCGGATACAATCATCATCGTGGAGCAGATACTGAGCTGCATATCTGCACACAGAAAGGATGCACCATGAACAATACACTGCTTGCAACTTCACAACGCATGATCGAATTGCGTGACATACTGAAAAAAGTGTTTCGTTTTGAAAACTCCTATATTTATCCCGTCTGTGCCGCTGCCCTCCTCCAGAGTGAGGAGCCGCTGTCGGAAGATGAGCTGACGCGTGCCAGAGACCTCGTGCGCCAAAGCACCGGCATTTTCTCAAACTTCCGCAGCATGATGCTTATGCCGACCGCATGCTATCTCGCAGCCCATGGCAATGATACCGCCTATCTGCATGAGGCACTTGATCTCTATGAGCGCCTCAAGAAAACCTTCAGGGGATCTGAATATACAGCCCTGCTCTCCCTTGTTCTTCCCGATCTTGAGGATGCGGATGCGCTGATTGCGCGCGGTCATGAACTCTATCGCCAGATGAACAAAGCACATCCCCTTCTGACAGGTTCAGAGGACAAGCCTGCCGCCGTTCTGATGGCCGCGAGCACAAAATCCGATGAAGACCTCATGCGCGATATGGAAGATGCCTATCGTCGTCTGAAAAGCTCGATTTCCTTTGCCGACTCCAACAGCATCCAGACTCTCGCCCAGATGCTGGCCGGCGGTGATACATTCGCCGCAGTGGACCGTCTTCTTGCTCTTCTGGACCAGCTTGACCATGCAGGGAGAAAATACGGGAAAAGCTATGAACTCTCCGCGCTCGGCGTGCTGGCCCTGCACGGTCCCGAGCCGCAGCAGATCGTGGAAGACATGCTGGAAGCCGATGCATTCCTCCGGGAACAGAAAGGATACGGTTTCTTCGGCTACAGTGCCAGAACGCGGCTGATGCACGCCGCCATGCTGGTGGGTGCCGATCTGAAGCATACCCAGGGCCCCTATGTGATGACCTCCACCATTTCCATGGTCATCGCCATGAATGCAGCCATGTGCGCCATTGCCGCGAGCTCCGCTGCTTCTTCCTCTTCATCGTCCTCCCATTGATCTGCATAAAGAAAGCCCTCTGCTGTGAAGCAGAGGGCTCACTTTATATCCTCAATCATCTGAAAGACGTTCTCTTTTTTCTCTCCAGCACCGGGCAAAGTACACGATTTCTGCCGCGGCCGTCAGTGTCCAGCTGAAAATATACAGCAGATACAGGGAACGGATCGTGTGGAAATAGGCGAACACAGTATAGACCCAGATCACCCGGAAAACACAGGACCCAAGGATGACAATCACAGTAGGCACCACACTCTTGCCAAGGCCTCTGGATGCGGCAATGGTACAGTCCATAAAGGCCGAGAAACCGTAGGAAATGCCCATGACCGTCAGTCTGTGCATGCCGGCCTCGATGACTTCAGGATCCCTGGTAAAGATTGACAGAAACTCTTTTCCAAACAGGACCAGCATCAGCCCCATGAACAGGCCCACACCCAGGGACAGCAGAAGGGACAGTATATAGCTGCGAATCACCCGTTTCCGCTTTCCTGCACCATAGTTCTGGCTCATAAAGCTGGAGCAGGCCGTATAGATCGCAGCCATCACATCATACACCAGGCCGTCAGCATTCGCAGCCGCTGAATTGCCTTCCACCATGACCGCATCAAATGTATTGACGCCGGCCTGCACAAAAAGATTGGCGATGGCAAAAATCGCGTTCTGAAGACCGGCAGGGATGGACAGGGAGAGGATTTGTCTTGCTTTGGAAGGCGTAATCCGCAGATGCCGCATCGTCAGGCATGCAGCCTCTGTTCTGTGCATCAGCGAAAGCACGATCAGCACCGCAGCCATGCTCTGACTGACAGCTGAGGCCAGCGCGACACCGGCTTCCGCCATATGACAGACGATCACAAAGAACAGGTTCAGGAGCACATTCAGCACGCCCGCACACGACAGGAAGACCAGTGGTCTTTTGGTGTCTCCGCCCGCCGAAAGAACGGCGCTTCCGTAATTGAACACAGCCGCCCCTGGCATGCCCAGAGAATAGATTTTCAGATAGGTTACAGCCCCGTCTATCAGTTCACTCTTGGTTCCCAGGAGCCGAAGCAGCGGTCCTGAAAACAGCATGCCGACAGCCAGGAGCACAAGGCCTGTGATCACCATCAGAAGGAATGCGGTATGAACGGATTCCTGCACGTCACGGTCTCTGCCTGCGCCGAGATACCGTGCCACAACGACATTGATGCCGCTGCCCATGCCGATCAGAAAACCGGTAAAAAGCGAGACAAGAATCGCAGTGGATCCGACAGCGCCCAGCGCACGTGCACCGGCAAACTGGCCGACCACGGCGATATCGGACATATTAAAAAGGACCTGCAGAAGGTTCGACAATACCAGGGGCAGAGAAAACAGGACAATCTGGCGAAAAAGAGGACCCTCCGTCAGTTTCATTTCTTTTCGGGCAAGCATGCATGCACCTTCCAGTCAGTCAATGCCGTTTTCGGACGGCCGATAGATTATAGCACACTTCCGGCTTTTGTTCTTCATCTGCTCTCAATTGCCCAAACGCATTGACACTCCAAAGTGATTTCGCTATGATTCCGAATATATACTTCATCAGGAGGGATTCCATATGCATGACCTTCATCCTGAAACCATCTGTGTGCAGGGCGGCTATACCCCTGCCAACGGTGAGCCCCGGCAGATTCCGATCATTCAGTCGACCACGTTCCGTTATGAAAGCGGAGAAGAAATGGGCAAGCTTTTTGATCTTGAGGCTGCCGGCTATTTTTATACCCGTCTGCAGAATCCCACCAATGATTATGTTGCAGCCAAGATTGCAGCCCTGGAGGGCGGCACGGCGGCCATGCTGACCTCGTCCGGTCAGGCAGCCAACTTCTTTGCCATGTTCAATCTTGCGTCCTGCGGTGATCATATTGTCGCCTCTTCCAGTATTTACGGCGGCACCTTCAATCTGATCTCTGTCACCATGGCCCGCATGGGGATCGATGTCACGTTTGTATCCCCCACGGCAACCGATGAAGAACTCAATGCAGCCTTCCGTGAAAACACCAAACTGGTTTTCGGAGAAACCATCGCCAATCCGGCCCTCACCGTGCTGGATATCGAGCAGTTCGCCAGAGCCGCTCATGCGCACGGTGTCCCGCTGATTATCGACAACACCTTCGCCACGCCGGTCAACTGCCGGCCGTTTGAATGGGGTGCAGACATTGTCACGCATTCCACGACCAAATACATGGACGGTCATGGAGCCGCTGTGGGCGGAGCGATTGTCGACTCCGGTCACTTTGACTGGATGGCACACGCAGACAAGTTTCCCGGACTGTGCATGCCGGATGAAAGCTATCACGGCATCACCTATGCAGAGAAATTCGGAAAAGAAGGCGCCTTCATTACCAAATGCACGGCACAGCTGATGCGCGACTTTGGTTCCATCCAGTCGCCCCAGCATGCGTTCTATCTGAATCTCGGTCTGGAAAGTCTGCATGTCCGCATGGCGCGGCATTGTGAAAACGGCCTCGCTGTAGCGAAATATCTTTCTTCCCATCCGAAAGTCGCCAGTGTCAGCTACTGCGACCTCCCCGGAGATCCCTACCATGCGCGTGCGCAGAAATACCTTCCGCACGGCTCCTGCGGGGTTGTCAGCTTTGAGCTGAAAGGCGGACGCGAAGCAGCTTCTGTCTTTATGAACAGCCTGAAACTGGCCGCCATTGAGACGCATGTTGCCGACGCCCGGACCTGCTGCCTGAACCCGGCCACCACCACCCACCGCCAGATGACGGACGAACAGCTCAGGACCGCCGGTGTGCCTGCCGGCCTGGTCCGCATGAGCTGCGGTCTGGAAAACGCACAGGACCTGATTGATGATATCGCTCAGGCTCTGGATCAGATCAAATAAGCAGAGGAAAGAATACCATGCCGATTAAAATACCCGACCGGCTGCCAGCCGTTGATGTTCTGCATCAGGAAAACATCTTCGTCATGTCCCAGGGACGCGCTGTCTCCCAGGATATCCGTCCGCTCCAGATCCTCCTGGTCAACCTGATGCCCAAAAAAATCCAGACAGAAATTCAGTTCGCGCGTCTTCTGGGCAACACTTCCCTGCAGATTGACCTGGAACTGGTGGCTCCGAAAACACACACCAGCGTCAATACGCCGCCCGAGCACCTGCATGCCTTCTATAAAACGTTTGATGAAGTCCGGGACCGCAATTTTGACGGATGCATCATCACGGGTTCTCCTGTGGAGCATCTGGCCTTTGAAGAAGTCGATTACTGGCCTGAACTCTGTGACATTATGGAGTGGACCACGAATCATGTGCATTCCACGTTCCACATCTGCTGGGGCGCCCAGGCCGGTCTGTACTATCACTACGGCATTCCCAAGCAGCCCCTTTCTGCAAAGCTGTTCGGCGTCTATCCGCATGAGGTCGAGTATAAGCGCAGCATCCTTTTCCGCGGGTTTGACGATGTCTTCTATGTCCCGCACTCCCGGCACACAACCGTGCTTCGGGAAGACATTGAAGCTGTTTCCAGACTGCAGATTCTTGCCTCCTCCCCGCAGGCCGGTGTGTATGCTGTCTATGCCAAAAAGCACAAGCAGATCTTTGTGACAGGCCACTCCGAATACGATGCAGACACCCTGGAGCAGGAATACCGCCGGGATCTTGCCGCCGGAAAGCCAATCGCTCCACCAGAAAACTACTATCCGAACGGGGATGACACGCTTCCGCCGCGTGTCACCTGGCGTGCCCATGCCAATCTCCTGTTCTGCAACTGGCTGAACTACTTTGTCTATCAGACGACACCGTATGATCTCTCCATGATTCCTCAGGGATACAGTACGGACGACAATGTACAATAAGTCTCTTCCAACGAAAAAAACTGCTGAGCCTGCAGCAGTTTTTTTCGTTGGGTCAGATCACAGACCGTTATCCTTTTCCGATACTGCAAACCCATACGCGTCATACAGTGTCAGAGTATCGGTCTTCTTTTTGTTGATCACTTTCTTGTCCGGCCAGGTCACATCCGCACCGCCTTCCGTGGAAAGCGTGCCCACCGTCAGTTTCTTTCCCAGCTCGATTGTTGTGCCTTTGGGGAAAACCATCATTTCATTGCCCGGGACTGAATAAAGATACCAGTCCGTCAGATCCACTGTCTCAGAACCTGTGTTGGCCAGAATGATGCTGTCCTCCTCTGCATCGACCGACTCAATCACTGCGCCGGTTGATGTTCCGGACATATCAAGCAGGTCAACCGTCGGCTCTCCGCCCTTCAGGCGCACGAGAACACCCAGCTCGGCATCCTGCGTGCAGGCCACCACCGCATTGACTTTCTGGAGCAGTCTGAGCACCTTGGCCGACGGCGTGTCTTCCTTCTCGGCAGAACTGGTCGAGATCACAGCCGCTTTGGGACTGGCTGCCTGCATGAATTCCTGGCTGGCCGCATCGCTGTCGCCATGATTGGCCACCTTCAGCACATCACATTTCAGCGACGCGCCGCTGTCCAGCAGCGTTTCCGCTGCCGGAATCTCAATATCCCCGGTCAGCAGGATCCGTCCTTCAGCAGATTCCAACATCATGACCAGCGAATTATTGTCATCCTTGTCATTGGCCATTTCAATCGGGGCGAGCACATTGAAGACAGCCGATCCAATCGGGACGCGGTCTCCTGCTTTCAGCCACTGGGCTTCCATGCCCCGCTTCGATGCAGCAACAGCCAGAGGATGCTTCTTTTCAGATGTGTCCAGATACATGGCCGACGCATACCAGGCCCTGACCGGAATATCGCTGTCGCTCAGCCATTCGAGGCCTCCGACATGGTCTTTATCCGTGTGCGTGATGAATACACCCGAAAGCTCCGATACGCCCATGTATTTCATGGCTGTGAGGATTCTTCCCCGGACATTCGGGTATCCTGTATCGATCAGGCAGACTTCCCCATCCACACCGATGAGCAGTGCATCTCCTTTTCCTACATGCACGGCAAGCATCCAGACATCCTCTGCCTGCGCATGACCGGTCATCATCTGTCCACCTCCGATCAGAGCCACCAGCAGAAACAGCGCGATCCATTTTTTCATCATATGATGCATCGCTCCTCTCTTCAAACACGCCTTCGCCATGATAAACGCATAGGACACGCTTTTTCTTCCCGCACCGGATCATCCGTATCCGGAACGCGTGCTTCAGCACCGGCGGTTTTCTGCCAAGAAGAAAGCAGTGTCCCTTCCCGGGAAAAACTGCTCATGACCCACATGTTTTGGATTATCCATGGTTGACAATGTGTCTGGGAAGACCCGCAATAAAGAAGGGTGTCAGTTCCGCCTGGATCAGCGGTCTGGCATAGGTCAGGAATTCCTGCGTCATGTCCGTGCGGTAGGAATTGATCCATTCGAGCGGGATCTTCTTTTCATAGTTTGCCACTTTCTCAATATCCACCAGTTCCGTCGTGCACTGATACGGTTCATCGGAAAGCCGCTTGAGTGCAACCATCTTTCCGGAAGTGCCTTCAAAGGCGGCCTTGGCTGCTGCTCCGCCGACCTGATAGGCTTCGGTAATATCGGTTCTGCTGGTCAGGTGGCCGGCGCATCTCTGGAGAGTGGACAGCTCAACGGAACGCACGCGGGTATCCATATTCTTCGCGATTTCATTGCACAGATAGCGTGCTGTACCGGTCAGATTTCTGTGGCCGAAGGCGTCGATAAATGCAGCATCATTGGAAAGCTCGCAGACATACCGGCCGTCCGGAAGCTTTACACCTTCACTGACTGCCACAACAATCGACTTTTTGTCTTTCTGCATCGCTTCAATTTTGGTCAGGAATCGATCCATATGGAACGGAAGCTCAGGCAGACAGATCAGATCAACGCCTTCGCAGTCTTCCCCTCTGGCCAGTGCGGCGGCCGCGGTCAGCCAGCCCGCATTGCGGCCCATGATTTCCACCACGGTCACAAACTTATTGCCGTATACCGTGGCATCACGGACCAGTTCCTTCATGACCACGCCAATGTACTTTGCCGCCGATCCGTAGCCGGGTGTATGGTCTGTCAGCATCAGATCGTTATCGATGGTCTTGGGCACACCCATGAAACGAATATCACTGCCTACCATTCTGCCATACTGATGCAGCTTATTGATGGTATCCATACTGTCATTTCCACCGATATAGAAAAACCAGCCAATATCCAGTTTCTCCAGAATGGCGAACAGCTTCTCATATACCTGCGGATCGTCCGTGATATCAGGCAGCTTGTAACGGCAGCTTCCAAGATAGGAAGAAGGCGTACGTTTCAGCAGTTCAATTTCCAGAGAGGATGCGACCTGTTCTGTCAGATCCACCACTTTTTCTTCGAGCAGCCCCTGAATTCCGTTGGTCATGCCATACACTGTTTTTGCACCGCGCGCTTCACAGGCTTCCAGAACACCGGCAAGGCTTGCATTGATCACAGAAGTCGGTCCACCGCTCTGACCTACGATTGCATTGCTTCCCATTTGAAAAACCTCCCTGAATCACTTTTTTCACGCTGTCCTCCAGGTCTGAATTTCAGCATGTGTAAATTTTACTAAAATCTAACCGGATATGCAATGCTATTTTTCTTGTATACTTTGCGAAAATTGCTATAATGAAATCATTCACCAGAATCGGGAGGTGCCGCCATGGCCCGCCATGCAAGCTCAGCATTCACAGTGCGCCAGTATATGCTGGCTAAAGATTTTGAACTGTATTATTACAATGACAACGACCTTCGGTCCGTGGACATGCACCGCCATGATTATCTGGAATGCTATTTCTTTCTGGAAGGCAAAGTCGAAATGATCGTGGGCGGCCAAAAGTGTCAGCCGACGCCCGGAGATGTTCTGATTGTGCTGCCCGGCACAGAGCACTGTCTCCATGTTCTGGACGCTTCCGTCCCCTACCGCCGCTTTGTATTCTGGGTTTCCACACAGTACATCTCCATCCTGACAGAAAGCTGTCCGGAATGCGGGTATATCTTCGATCATGTCAGACAATCCGGACAGCCGCTGCTGCATTTCCCCCTGGTTCCCTTTCTCCAGCTTTCGGACCGTCTTTTCGCTCTGCTTGATGAAATCCACGCAGACCGATATGCAAAGGAAATGGCTCTTTCCATCCGTCTCAATGACCTGCTGCTTTCTCTGAACCGTTGTTCACACGAGCTCATTGAAAAAGAAACAAAACTCCCGGGAACCTCGCATTATGATGCCATTTCCAGGTACATTCTAGAGCATCTCTCTGAAGAACTGTCCCTGGATCATCTCAGCCAGGTCTTCTATCTGAGCAAATATTATATTGTGCATCTCTTCCAGGACCTGATCGGTCTGTCTCCCCATCAGTACATTACGAAGCAGCGGCTGAACCGCTGTGCCGATGCGATCCGCACAGGGACGCCGATCTCTGAAGCCTATCTCTCCTGCGGCTTTCGCGACTACTCCGGGTTCTACCGCGCCTTTGTGAAAGAGTTCGGTGAATCGCCCCGAAGTTATCAAAACGGACATTCCCCTCATGTGGACCGCTCTCAAAGAAAGGAGCCCTCGCCGTCATGACCATCTATGTCGATGCAGATGCCTGCCCTGTCAAGCAGATCGTCGAGCGCATTGCAGAGCAGTACGGCATCCCGCTCATCTTCCTGTGTGATACCAGCCACACCCTCTCCCCTGCCTACGGCGAAGTCCGCGTAATCGGTGAAGGCGCTGACGCTGTGGACCTCGCCCTGATTAATCTGTGTCATGCAGGAGACATTGTGGTCTCCCAGGACTATGGTGTCGCCGCACTGGCACTTGGGAAAAAATGCTACTGCATACATCAGAGCGGGCGCTGGTACACGGATGACAGTATTGATACCCTGCTGATGGAACGCCATCTCGCAAAAAAAGCCCGGCGTTCTGCCAGGCATCATCTCAAGGGTCCCGCCAAGCGCACAGAGGAGGATGATCTTCGTTTTGCTGCATCCTTCGAGCGCATGGTCCGGACTGCGCTGGGGCAGCCCGATTGAAAACAAAGTCCGTCTGCTTCCGGAATTCCATTCACGCCTCTTCGGAGGCGTTTTCCAGTTTTCTTCTCAGGTGGAAAAAATACAGAAGGCACAGAAGGATCTGAACCACACTGGAAAGCGGAACAGCCAGGCCGATGCGGAAAAGGGACACCGGCTGGATCCGGCTCATCAGGAAGGAGACCGGGAGTCTGACACAGAAAGCACCCAGCATACCCTGAATCATGACAAAGCGTGTTTCTCCGTAACCATTAAAGAAACCATTAAAGCAAAAGTAAAAGCTCACCAGAAGGGTATCAATCGCATAGGCTTTCAGATAATCCCATGCATTGGCAATGACTTCCGGGTCCCTGGCAAACCAGGAGCACAGAAGATCCCCTTTGAAAAAGGCCAGTGCAGACATGCAGCATCCGATTCCAAAGGAAATCATCATGCCAAACAGCATGGCCTTTCTTGCCCGGTCATGCTTTCCTGCTCCAACATTCTGAGCTACAAAGGCTGAGAGCGTCTGCATGAATGCAGACGGCACCAGCATGATAAAGCCGCAGAGCTTTTCCGCCACGCCGACGCCGGCCGACGCCATCAGTCCAAGGCCGTTGACAATGGACAGGATGGCAAGAAAGGAAAAGCTGACCAGCAGGTCCTGCAGCGCAATCGGTGCCCCAATGCGGATGGTCTGACGAATCACCTGCCGGTGGAACCGGATCTGAGACTTCCCGAATGCAAAGGGAAGTCCTTTTTTTCGGATCACCGGGAAACAAATCAGCACAGAAACCGCCTGTGATGCGACTGTTGCAAGCGCTGCACCTGCGCTGCCCATATGCAGCACTGCCACCAGAAGCAGATCACCTGCAATATTGGCTATGCAGGCGATGCTCACGGAAAGAAACGGCGTTCTGGAATCCCCCAGCCCACGAAAGATACTGCCAAGGACATTGTACGCGGCGATAAACAACGCCCCGCCTGCACAGACCCGCACATGCTGGACCGTCGCATCGAATGCTTCTGCCGGCGCCTGCATCAGCGTACACAGAGGACGGGCAAACGCCACCACAAGCACTGATATCGCGGCCGCAAGCACTGCAAACAGGCACACTGCACCGCCGACAACCTCTCCTGCCTCATCCCGTCTTCCTGCGCCGAGACGCTGCCCCAGAAGCACCGTTGTTCCCATCGCCAGACCGGTGATGAGACCCGTGATACTCATCATCAGCTGACTTCCGGTGGATACACCGCTGACGTCCGCCGGGCCGGCATACTGCCCGACCACCATCAGGTCCACAGCGCCATACATGGCCTGCAGAATCAAAGCACCAAGAATGGGCAGCGCAAACCGAATCAGTTTGGACAGGATTGGCCCCGTCACAAAGTCCTGTTTCCGTTCCATGTCTGATCTCTCCCTGAAAAACGGAGAGAAAGCGGTCCATGACCGTCTTCTCTCCGGAAACCTTTCTCTTTTGCCGCCTGTCGGAGGCAACTCATTCTATTCATTCATCCAATGAAAGTCAAGGCAGTTTTTCTCTGCCTGGCCGCCCGGATACAAAGAAAGAAGAGGAGCCGGAGCCTCTCTTCCTTATGCCTTTTCAAGGCTGCGTACAGCCTTTTCATATTCCGATTCAGAGCAGTAGAGATAGTGGTCCGGTGCCACCTCCCGCATCTGAGGCTGCTCCCTGGAATAATCGTGGTCACGGGCAGGATCATAGTCCAGCCGGACGCGGTGCCGCTCGGTCAATGGATTCGGTTCCGGTATGGCCGAGAGCAGGGCCCGTGTATACGGATGCAGCGGATGATCATACAAATCCCCGCTCCTGGCCACCTCGACCAGTTTTCCGTAATACATGACACCGATGCGGTCCGAAAAGTATTTGACGACGCTCAGGTTATGGGCAATAAAGAGAATAGTCAGGCCCATTTCCTTTTTCAGATCATTGAGCAGATTGATGACCTGAGCCTGAATGGAAACATCCAGAGCGGAAACCGGTTCATCTGCAATGATCATGCGTGGATGGACAATCATGGCTCGGGCAATGCCGATCCTCTGCCGCTGGCCCCCCGAAAACTCATGCGGATAGCGGGATGCATGCTCCTCGGTCAGTCCGACACGGTGGAGCATTTCAACGACCTGCACATGCCGTTCACTTTTGTTGGTCACACCCCGGAGTTTCAGCCCCTCTCCGACAATCTCTTCAATGGTCATGCGCGGATTCAGGGACTCAATGGGGTCCTGGAAAATCATGGCAATATTATCCGAAAGATATTTGCGCAGTTCTTTGTTCATCGGGCCGGAAATCTCACGGCCGTCAAAGGTCACTTTTCCGCCGGTGGGGTCATACAGGCGGATAATCGTACGGCCTGTGGTCGTCTTGCCGCAGCCCGACTCTCCGACCAGTCCAAACGTTTCCGCAGGATAGACATCGAAAGAGACATCGTCAACGGCATGCACCGTCCGCTTCCTGGAACCGTGACCGCTCACAAAGGTCTGACGCAGATGTTCAACGTGAAGGAGGCTTTCCATGGGTTCAGACATATTTCTCTGCCTCCTTTCGCATACGGGCAATTCGTTCCTTCAGTGAGGCAGGCATTTCCAGTTTCGGCGCTTTCGGATGAAGAAGCCAGGTGGCTGCAATATGCGTATCGGAAAGCGCGAACATCGGAGGTTCCTGCTCATAATCAATCTTCAGCGCGTAGGAAGACCGCGGAGCAAATGCATCACCCGGAGGCGGAGCAATCATGTTGGGCGGTGCCCCGGGAATCGCCTGAAGCCTTCCTGAAGTCTGGAGATCAGGCATGGATTCAAGCAAAGCCCAGGTATAGGGATGCACCGGCTCAAAGAAGATTTCTTCCGCTGTGCCTGCCTCGACGATCCGTCCCGCATACATCACATTGACGCGATCTGCCATATTGGCCACGACACCCAGGTCGTGTGTAATGAAGATAACGGAAAGTCCGCGCTCTTCCTTGATCTGATTGATCAGGTCAAGAATCTTCGCCTGAACGGTCACATCCAGGGCAGTGGTCGGCTCATCGCAGATGAGAATCTCCGGGTCTCCGGCCAGCGCAATCGCAATCACAACACGCTGCCGCATGCCGCCGGAAAACTGAAAGGGATAGGCAGAATAGGATCTTTCCGGATCCGGGATACCGACTGCGCGAATCAGTTCAATCGCCCGTTCCTTGGCTTTCGCGGAGGATAATCCCCGTTTTCTGAGGACTTCTGTGATCTGTTTTCCCACGCGCATGATCGGATTCAGGGCTGAAAGCGGGTCCTGAAAAATCAGGCCGATCCGCTTCCCGCGGATTTCATGCATCACTTTTTCGTCGGCTTTGGTCAGATCCATATCGTTGTAAAGGATGGATCCTTCTTCAATGACTGCATTGGGCGGAAGAATCCCCATCAGCGCTTTCATGGTCACTGATTTGCCGGATCCGGATTCGCCCACGATCGCTACGGTTTCCCCGCGCTTGAGATCAAATGATACGCCGCGTACAGCCTGGACGACCCCGTTCACGGTTCTGAAGGATATGCGCAGATCGTTTACGCTGAGGATAGTGCTGTTTTCTGTCATCATCAGCCCTCCTCACCGCGCAGTGTCGGATCCATCGCATCGCGAAGTCCGTTGGAAAACAGATTGAATGCCACCATCAGAACAGAAATCAGGACAGCCGGAAACAATGTCTGATACGGATACTGAAGAAGGACGCTCTGTCCCACAGACAGCAGTGTACCGATGGACGGTTCCGGCGGTTTGATGCCCAATCCGATATAGGCAAGGAATGATTCGGAAAAAATCGCGCCAGGGATCGCAATCATGGCCCGTGTAATCAGAGGACCAATGGAATTGGGAAGAATATGGCGGAAAATGAGTTTCCGATCGGGCACGCCGAGCGTCCTTGCAGCAAGTACATACTCTCTTCCCTTGAAGCGGTAAAACTGTGCACGGGTCAGGCGGGCTGTGCCAATCCATCCTGTGACCGTCAGGGCCAGAATGATGGAAAACATGCCCGATCCAAAGAGCAGCATGAAGAGAATCGTCACCACAATGTACGGAAGTCCATCGAGCACCTCAGCAAAGTGTGTGAGGAACATATCGACCTTCCCCCCGTAATAGCCGGCAACCGAACCGTAAATCACGCCGATGACCACATTCGTGATCACGGAGATAAAGGCAATCAGAAGTGACACTCGGGCACCCATAAACAGTCGTGTAAGAATGTCGCGTCCGAGATAGTCTGTTCCAAACCAGTGATATTCGCCCTCATCGATCTTGCAGTATTTGTAATAATCGACTTTGACGTCCACAACATCAACTTTATTGGCCTTATACTCTTTGACAACCGCAAGGACACTCCCTTCCGGGAAGCGCTTGGGATTGGAAAGTGAATCCTTCTTGCGGTTGGTCAGCACCATCGTGCCGTCCGCAATGCCGATCCGCTCCAGGCCCGGGATTTTCGGGGGAAGGTTCTTGCCGCTCACGTTCTGCTGTGTATAGGTATAGCCGGTTACATTCGGAACGATGATGGCAAGAAGAATAATCGTAAGGATAATCCAGAAGGAGATCACGGACGCTTTGTTCTGCTTGAGGCGTCTGAGTGCATCGCGATAAAAGCCGGCAGAGTTGGACTTGCCGATCTCGTCGAATCCATGCTCCCGCACCTGCACCTGAAACTTTTCATCCGGCAGCTGAGACAGTTCTTCCGGAAGCGGCTGATGAATATCATAGATTTTCATGCGCGGCCTCCTACTCTGATTCTCGGGTCAATAATACCATAGGAAATGTCAACGACAAGAATCGTAAACAGCGAGATCGCCGAATAGAAAATCAGCAGAGCCACTGTCAGGAAATGGTCTCCCGCAAGGATGGAATCGATCAGCAGGCCGCCCATGCCATTGACTGCAAACATTTTTTCAATGACCAGAGAACCGCCCATAATACCGGTGATCATGGGAATAATGGTATTGGCAATCGGTACCAGGGAATTGCGGAAAGCATGCTTCATGGTTGCCTCACCCTGGGTCAGGCCCTTGGTTCTGGCCAGAAGCATGAAATCAGATGAGAGCGTTTCAATCAGTTCACCGCGCAGATAGCGTGCAATGCTGGCAATCGGGTTCAGAGAAAGTGCAATGATCGGAAGGATCATGGAATACAGCTGTGCCCCGAAATTCGAAGCCTGAGCGTTGTACAGCGTTGGAAAAAGAGGCCATACAAACGTCAGAAAATACTGCAGAAGCGAGGCAAAGACGAAAGACGGAACCGAGATGCAGATCACAATCCAGAATGAAATAATGTTGTCTGCCCATTTGTTTCGCTTCAAAGCGGCCCAGGATCCGAAAAGAATGCCAAGCGGAATGGACAGAATCAGGGAAAACGCATTGAGGACCACTGTCGCCGGAATCCGCGTCGAAAGGATCTCAAAAACATCAAGACCCGGACGAATCTTGACTGAAGTTCCGAAATCTCCGCGCACTGCGATTCCTTCAATGAAATAGAAATACTGGACAGCCATGGGTTCATGGAGATGCATGCGGTCTTCCAGTTTTTTCTGAATTTCAGGCGAAACCTCAGGGTTTTCAAAGATGCTCATCGGCATCAGGCGGATAATCCAGAACGAAAGCGTCATGACCAGAAACAGCGTCAGGAGCATGGCGCCAATGCGTCCCAGAATATATTTGAACATGTGCGTCCTCCCATCTCGGTTATGGATGCGGTGGCCTGCAGCTTACCCTGCAGAACAAGGAAACAGAGGTGTACAACGCTGTACACCTCTGTTGAAACACATTGGATTATTCAGCGATATCGCCGAACATGGTTCCCCATCCGAAGCCAGGAATATAGGTGGTAACGGGGAGGACCAGGCGATCAGAGAACATCTGATAGCTGACAGCCTGTACCATCGGGATATGGATAACTTTGTCGATGTAAATCTCTTCCAGCTTCTGGGTTTCCTTCAGCATGGCTTCATAGTCATCCTTCACAGATTCGCAGACCGCATACTGTGCTTCAAATTCAGCGTCGAAATAGTTGTTGGGGTGAGAGCCGTAGGACTCAAGATAATAGTAGAAGCAGGTGTAGGGATAGGTACGGGAAGCACCGCGGGTCCAGTCGTTCGGGGACAGGTCCCAGGAATCGGTGGTCTTCTTGTACTCGGTGGTGGAAATGCCCGCGTAGGTATCGATGGTGATGGCCAGTTTTCCTTCAAAGATCACCGGGAATTCTTCCATCAGATATTCCGCTGTTGCCTTCCATGCAGTATCAGACTCGTCGAAAGCCATATGCAGGGTGACGACGGTATCTGCAGGCAGGTTGCATTCTTCGTAAGCCTTGGCCAGATATTCACGGGCCAGCTCAGGGCTGTATCCGGCAGGACCCCAGCTGTTGACCTTATCGACAACAGCCTTGCCGTATTCGGATTCACGATAGGTCAGTCCGGACTCGGAAAGGAGACCAGCCTGTCCGTTGACATACCAGCCGGCAGGCTCCTGATAACCGAAGATGCTCTCAGCGATCACTTCACGGTTCATCGCATAGTACAGTGCACGGCGATAGTTGACCGAAGAGGAGAGCGGGTTTGCCGGGTTGGCGCAGTTGACGTCAATATGGAAGATGGTCAGAGAAGAATACTCCACCATGCGCGGATCATCGATATAGGTTTCGATGGTATTGGCATCGGGAGAAAGGTCATCCAGCATTCCCTGTTCCCAGAGCTCAACGCGGGCATTCATTTCAGGGATGATGCGGATTTCAACGGTATCATAGTGATACAGTTCAGGCATCCAGTACTTCTCGTTGCGCACATAAGTCTGAGCATGGTCAAACACCCAGCTGTCAAACTTGTACGGGCCGGCGCACATATACTGATCCAGCGTGCTGCCATAGGTCGTCATCGTTCTGTCTTCGTTCATGCCGGCTTCATAGAGCGGCTCATAGACAACAGCTGTTGCACGGTTGGTGAACTGGCTGCAGACCTGGGTCTGGGTATATTCACCATCGGTAATGATCTGAACAGTGTAATCATCAATCTTCTTGACGCCGACATCTTCCCATGCCACGGTATTCTCGGTGCCCTGCTGATTATAGGCTTTCGCGTTCAGCACCTTGATGTTGTAATCGGCCAGGAAGTCTGCCATCTGATTGACCAGCAGCGGATCCAGCAGCATCTTGAAGGAATAGACCACGGTATCGGCATTGATCGGATCACCGTTGGCCCAGCATGCTTCCTTGCGAAGAGGAATGTTCCATGTCACAGCATCCACCTGAACAGGGAGTTCAGCAGCGATGTCGCCGACATAGTGGAAGTTGCCGCCGTCCTCATCAGGAACTGCACGGTACAGGAAAGCACCGCAATAGCTCGTTGGCGTATCCAGGCTGGTCTGTACGGAATTCTGTGCATTGAGTGTGGGGCAGTCCGTACCCATATAGGAACGATAGACTTTGGCTCCACCTTCTGCTGAGGCCATAACCTGCACGCAGGTCAGGACAAGCAGCAGTGCCAGGAACAGAGAAGTCAGTTTCTTCATGCTTTCATTCACTCCTGTTTTATATTTTTATTTTATATGTATTGCGCAAAGCGCAAGAACAATCCTCATCAGGCATGCATGGCGAAAGGAATGAGACCCACAGATAAAACCAGAAAACCAGCCGCCAGGATCAGGTAGCCTTTTGCTTCAGGATGGTTCGTGCGGGATTCCCTATACTTCCAGTATTCATCCCTGCTTTTTTCCCCGGACACCTTCTGATTTCTGAAAATCCGATGGACAAACCGGAAAGAATACGCTGCGGAAGTGAACGCATGCATATTGCCAAGCAGGCGTATGATGCCAAACACGAGAAATACCATAGCCTCAGAAAAACACAGATCTGAGAGAAAGATCAGCACCGGGGATTGTCGGGAAACACCCTGCCAGATCCCGAGTGCCAAACCAATCACGAACAGGATCAGGGAGGTAATGCGGAAAGACCTGCTTTTCAAAAAACTCATCAATGCCTCCGGAGACCTTCTTATCCAGAGAACTTGTGGATAACATGGCTATCTTATCAGAGATTTGCTCCAATGCAAAGAAACGAGAGGGAAAAGTACACAAAAAATGCAGTTCGAAATGAAATTCGGTTCATTTACCATTCCATCCTGAGCAGTGGGCCATTTTCAGGTTCCAGTCTTTCTTTTTCTGGTTTCCAAGTGCTCAGCAGTCGTTAAGCCCGGATGTCAGCCCATATTCCAAATACACCGGAAATGCATTTTTTTATTGATTAAAATTCAAATTCAATCATCACCATTATGCGTTATTCATCTGCATGTATCGGGAGATGGCACTCAGTCCATCCGTTTCCGCCAGCCAGTGCTCATGTGTCCGGAAAAAACCATTGCGGTTCAAATGTGAGAATCGGCTTCGGGGACGCAGCATGGTCCCCGATGATTTTTTCCATCCATACCATATCATACCATCTTCCGAATTTGAACCCGCACTGATGAAATGTACCGACGAGTGCATATCCAAGATGCTCATGAAAATCGATGCTGTTTCGCGTCAGATATTCATCCTCGACCACCGGAGAAGCAATACATGCATTCATATTCAGAATATGCTGCCTGCAGCTGGTTTCCTCAAGGGATGCATACAGCATTTTTCCGATTCCGCCCCGGGTCCTGCCCATTTTTACATAAATGGAGGTTTCTACTGCCCAGTCATAGGCTGCGCGTTCCTTGAAAGGGCCCGTGTAGGCATAGCCCAGGATTTCATGGTTTTCCTCTGCAACAATGTATGGATATCGCTGCAGCGTCTGCAGAATGCGTCCGGCAAACTCCTCAACGGATGGCACCGTGACTTCAAAGGTGATGGCAGTCTTTTCCACATACGGTGCATACAGTTCCAGGAGTTCCTGTGCATCTTCCCGCTTTGCGGCGCGAATACGCAATCCTTTCACCTTCCTTTATGCCTGTTCAGGGCATCTGAAGATGACAGTACTTTACTGCACTGCCGTTGTCTTTGCAAGAGGATACTTCATGAAGTACTCAATCAGGGCATGCACACGCCGCTTTTCTGCGTCCGTTGCATTTGACACACTGTGCCCTTTGTGCTATACCAACTGTGCTTTCCCGGTTCACCGGGCAGTCCATTATTATACTGCAATAAGGATTTCTTGCTATGCAAAAACGCATTTCACCCGCCAGAAAACTGCTGACATTGTTTTTCAGCATGCTGTATATCAGCACATTCACCTTTGGAGGCGGCTTTGTCATCGTGACTTTCATGAAACGCCGCTTTGTCGACGAACTCCACTGGATTACAGATCAGGAAATGCTCGATATGACGGCAATCGCCCAGTCATCCCCCGGTGCCATAGCAGTCAATGCCGCCATCCTTGTGGGATGGCATGTTGCAGGCTTTCCCGGCATGCTGACCGCCGTTCTGGGGACCGTCATTCCCCCCATTGTCATTCTTTCCATCATCTCTCTGTTCTACAGTCTGTTTGCAGAGAACCGGTATGTTGCTTTCATTCTCAAGGGCATGCAGAGCGGTGTGGCCGCTGTCATTCTTGATGCCGCCTGCAGTCTGGGAAAGAAAGCGCTCTCTGAGAACGTCTGGATTCACGCGCTGATCATGGCTGCGGCCTTCGCTGCCACTTTTTTCTTCCGTATCAATGTCATATGGATTATTCTGGCCTCTGCCATCATCGGACTGATTCTGGCCTTCAGGCACGGAAAGGAGGAGAAGCCATGACCGCTCTTGTTCAGCTTTTCCTCAGTTTTCTGCAGATCGGACTTTTCTCAATCGGCGGTGGTTATGCCGCCATCCCGCTGATTCAGAATCAGGCTGTCGAAATGCATCACTGGCTCAGCGCAGATCAGTTTCTCGATCTGGCCACCATTGCTGAAATGACCCCCGGCCCCATTGCCGTCAATGCGGCCACCTTTGTCGGGCTGCAGGTTGCCGGTCTTCCCGGTGCGCTTTTGGCAACCTTCGGCTGTATCCTGCCGTCCCTGGTCATTGTGTCTCTGCTTTCCTACGTCTATTCCCGCTACCGTCAGCTTCCAACACTGCAGAGTGTACTCTCTACACTGCGCCCGGCCGTTGTCGCATTGATTGCGTCCGCAGGCCTCCGCATGTTTCTGCAGGTTGTCTTTGGCAGAACAGTTCTTTCTCTCCCCGACCAGGTCAATCTGATTGGGCTCATGCTTTTTGCAGCAGCATTTCTTGCGCTTCGCCGCTTTCATTTCAATCCAATCCTGGTGATGCTGCTGTGTGGTGCTGCCGGACTGATCTTCGGCATTGCCGGGGTGTTCTGATCTTCATATTCCAACGAACTTTTCATCCATTTGAATACGGAAACGGTCTATGATGCATGTACAGACCGTTTCCGTTTTTTATATGCAGTTTCTTTTGAATGTGCTGTCTTATTTGCCTTTAATCTTTTTGAATTCTGCCTGCGGCATGGGACAGTAGCTTCTGGCCTCTGTCAGAACCGGATCGTGGTCGCCGCCCAGAGCATGCAGCTGGTTGATTTCCTCAATCTCCGCTCTGCGAAGCGGCGGTGCACAGTAAGGACAGCGCACCAGTGAGCTGTACGGTTCAGTATCCAGATCTGCATAAGCAAACGACTGGAGGCTGACCTTGGGACACGCATAGCAGAAATCTCCGGAGTGATAATAGGCTACGGATGGTTTGGCATCAGGATTGTAATACAGTTGTGTATCCCCTTCCGGCTCAAGAATCTGACGTCCCTGCCAGTCTTCCCAGATCAGGATCTTTGTATTCTTATTGAAATGCTCATAAATCCATTCCATGTTAATGCCTTCGGGGGTCAGTCTTCTCTGAACCCGTATGCATCCATGGCTGGCCCGCTTTCCAAGTGCGTCTTCCTGCTTTCTGTATCCCTTGTCACTCCTGGAATAGACGTAGGGCACTTCATGCAGAAGATCTCCGGAATTAAAGCGGATCGCAATCCGGCATGTCATATTGTCGCTTTTAAAGGTGCCGACTTTGGTTGTCAGCAGGAACTCCCCGGATCTGGTCTCATTATAGGGCTGCTTCGAATTGCTCTTTCCCGTCGATACCATCAGTTCAGAATAAAGACGCCCCTCGCGGAAAAGATACAGTCTCTGCGTCAGCTTGTCGATCACAAGGCCCATGGAAGTGTCCGGTTTCACTTCCTTTAGATATTTCGTCTGAACATATCCCTGAATCAGCCGATTCCAGTTGACGACTTTACTGTCAAAAAAAGATGCCGAGTAGCACTCAATCAGGCTCCACTCCTGACCTCTTTCCAGCACGTGGACGCCCTGGTTTTCGCAGGTGACTACCCCGATGCCAGGACTGTCCAGACTGGGTTCGCTCCTGACCGTGATCTGAGTTCTCTCCGGACGTTCAAAGCTCTTGCCGTTGAGCACAGTGATGGGCTGCATCAAAACGTCCCAGACCGCAGCCTCATCCGTTATATCCATGGGAAGAGTCCAATAATTCAGAGCAGGATCGGTATATCCGCTGCCATAAGCCGGTGTATATTCCCGCTGAGCAGCGTGTGCGTCCTCGTTTTCGCTGGTCAGCACCATTTCTTCATATTCGTCCCAGGTTTCTGTCTCCTGCGCCGATAAGCCCGAAGCATTCGAGGTTGCTTCTTCTGCCCACGCTCCTGTCATCGGACCTGAAAACAGCATGGAAAACATGATCACAGACAGTATTGTCCAGTGTTCAAGATGTTTCATGGATTAAACTCCTATATGGATTATTCTGCCCGCCCGGACAGTTTTCTGTGGTCGAGTCAGCAGAAATATCAGTTGCAGAGCACTGTATATGCTGCGTCCCTGCACAGATACAAAACGCATGAAGCAGCCCGGTTCTTCCCGGTGACCATGCACACGTTCTGCATTCTGAGGCGTATCATTTCCGTGTTCATGAATCCGTTCTCAGATTCTTATACACCTGGACAATGAAATCCTGTGCATTCGTGACAATGCTGCGTGCAGACAGGCTGCCTCGGTCTGCCAGTTTCCTGACCATGAATTCCGAGATATCCACGACATAAAAATAGATTTCTCTCACCGACCCATCTTCCATCACCCGGTATGAAGGCGTCATATTGCCGACTGCAATGGAATGAAGCATCGTCGCCATACAGATCACGGTGGTCGCATGACGTGTCAGTTCCCGCATCCGGTCCTGGGCTGCATAGACATCACCAATCGTTTCCGGCAGCGGTCCGTCGTCCCGGATGGACCCGCCCAGAACAAACGGAACATTCTTTTCAACACAGGAACTGATGATCCCATCGTTGATCTTTTCCTCCCGGATGAATTGTTCAATGGATCCACAGGCTCTCACCCGGTTGAGTGTGTCCAGATGATTGTAATGGCCAAGCGGCTGGTTTTCCTGTGTATAAATATCCTGTCCCAGTGCGGTTTTCAGATAGGCTCCTTCCAGATCATGCGTTGCCAGTGCATTGCCTGCGAGCAGTCCATGCACATAGCCTTCCCGGACAAGCCCTGAAAAAGCAGCTCTTGAATCATGGTCAAAGGTACATGCGGGGCCCATCACCCAAAGGATATTTCCATGGTGTTTTTCATAGCGCAGAAGTTCGTACAGATCATCATAATCTCTGGAGAAAGATGTTTCCCTGCTTCTTCCCGTCCGAAACGCAAAGACATCTCCTGACTCTCCCTTGTCAGCAAAGCCATACGGCCAAACCAGAATTCCTTCCGAACCGTCCTCCGTTCGGCCGACGGCAACCAGATCTCCCTTGCGCAGGTTCCTGAATTCAACAGCATCTATTCGGCCGTCATGATAGACCGCCACACAGTCCATGCGGCTGTCCTGCGCGAGAAGCCACTTCCCGCAAACACGGTAATACTCCGGATAAATACTTGTCGCATGATATCCGTCAGGTGCAACCCCGTCCCGTGGAGCCGCCTGCAGAACTACATCCGGAGCATACATCAATATCGCCTGTTCAAAATCAGGAGCCTTATATTTTCTCAGCGTGAATGTCATTTTCCCTTCCTCATTCCATGCACTGTCCGATCTTAACGTATGATGTTATAGATTTCTCTTACATCGCGAAATGTATAGGTTGGGTGAACAGAGTCCTTCAGGATGTCTTCGACCGTGGATTCTCCCGAAAGAACAGCGATGGAAGTCACACCGGCATTGACTCCTGCCGCAATATCCGTGTAAAGCCGGTCCCCCACTACAACAGTCTCTTCTGCAGACCTGTGTTTTTGTTCACGGACAATATCAATCATCGTCGGTTCAGGTTTCCCAATGAATTTTGGATATTTGCCTGTGGCATTCTTGATCATGCTGCAGATGGACCCGCAGTCCGGGACAAAGCCGAAAGATACGGGATATACCCAGTCAGGATTCGTGGCAATATACACAACATCCTGCAGGGTCAGGATTTCACAGGTGTTGCGCAGTTTCTGTGATGTCAGTTCCATGTCAAATCCCATCAGCACAATGTCAACAGGTTCGACCTGCTCGGTCACATCAATTCCGGCATTCTGCAGTTCCAGAATGAGACTTCTGGTTCCTTCGCAGTACACTTTTGCCCCGGGATAGTTTTTCTGAAGAAAGAGAATCGTTGCCTGCGCAGAGGTAAAGAAATTCTCCTTTTCTGCCCGGATGCCCATGCGATGGACCTTGTTGAGGTAATCCACAACAGACTTCGATGAATTGTTGGTAATGAAAACATACTCTCCGCCACTATCCGTGATGGCCCGAAGGAAATCAAGGGTGCCCTCAAAAATCTGCTCTTCCTGATAGATCGTCCCATCCATATCCAGCAGCCAAAGCCTTTTTCCCCTGAGGTCAGATGCGTTTTTTCCAAAATAATCCAGCATATATCCTCCAGTCATTCCTTCATCCATCAACATTCACCAGCTCATCAGAGCATAAATGCCTGTCTGTACCTTTAGGGATCATGGGATTGGAAATACCCATCACTTCATAATCATATCACGCCTTGTCCGTTCTGTCTATTTGCGCAGGGATTTCACGGACGCACTGTTCTTCAGGTCTGATCATTCCGACTTCATTCGGATAATGCATGCATCTCGTGTTTGTTTTTGAAAAAAATTACGTTTTACGTAATTTGTATTGACATTATTTACGTTTCGTGTATAATATAGTCATCAGATCCACGAGGTGATCACGATGGCCAAGAATTCCGGCAGCCTGCATTTCCTTCCCGATACTTTTCGTGTCGATAAGGCTCGGGAACAGAATCTGATCGGCTGTAAAATCTCTGCTGCCCGGCGCAGCGCTCATATGAAGCAGGCCGAGCTGGTCGAGAAACTGACACAATACGGAATCCATATTACGGTCACTTCTTTACATCGGTGGGAGGTTGGAGAAAACGTCCCCTCTGGATATCAGCTGCTTGCTCTCTGTCATGCCCTGAATATCACAGACGGTCTCCAGGCTTTCACCGGAGTCATTGCACAGCGCAGTGATCCGCTGAATCGTGCCGGTCGGCAGTTAGTCAACGATTATGAGCAAATGCTGATTGATTCCGGTCGCTACGAACCCGTCAAACGCCCCCAGCGCACGAAAGTTCACATGCCGGTTCTTCGTTCTGTCCTCGTCAACATCAACAAAGCTTCTGCCGGAAGCGGCGATTATCTGAATGAAGAGGCTTTCGAAACCCGCCAGCTTCCCGAAACACTGATTCCCGATGAACCTTTTGATTTCGCAGTACAGGTTGACGGAAACAGTATGGAACCCAGTTTTATGAACGGGCAGTATGTTTTTGTAAAAACCTGTTCTCACCTGTATCCCGGTGAGATTGGACTGTTTATCGTCGACGGCGACGGTTATGTCAAGGAATATGATGAAGAAACGCCCGATGAATCTGATGAGTATCTTTCCAGTGACGGTGTCCTTCATATGCAGCCTGTTCTTGTTTCCCATAATCCTGATTACAAGCCCAGAAAAATCACTTCCGATCAGGACTTCCGTATTGTCGGAAGAATCGTCACCCGTTAATCATGCCCGGACAATCTGATCTGCCTGTAAAGGAGGTTCATGGTCTATGTACAGCACCTGTTCATTCTGCGGATTGACCTTTCAGAACCATCCCAACCGGACCGACTGCCCATACTGCCGTTCGACTTACCTGCTTGAGGCAACCCCCATGGAGATTCTTCTCGAGCAGCACGCTCACGACAAAATGCCTGATTCACTTTTCCCCGGACTGGCCGGATGCCTGAGTTCTTCAGACGAACATTCTGCAGCCTGATCCTGACTGTCATACAAGGAGGAATTCACCATGCTGAAAATCTACGATCCTTCCCTTCACATTTCCCTTTCCTGCAATGATCAGGATTATCTTTCTGCGCTCCGGCTCTTTGAATCAGTCTGTGCGCCTTCCATCTTTCCGTATGTTCATCAGATTTCCAGAGATGCCCTCGGGCAGATGCAGCAGAAATGGTTTGCCCGCTGCCTTCAGGAAATTCTTGCTTTAAACGGTGATCCGCATTTCTTCCCTGTTCCGATCAACAGCTGGGTAAAAATGGCAGAACAGTCCATCGAACAGGAAGCACACGATCTGTACCTTTCTTCCCGTCCTCATATTGCTGTGCCTCAGTATACTGTTTCCCGTTCTATCGCCTGATCTCGGAGGTTGCCATGCTTTCAATTCACCTTGATGATGGCAAAGAGCTTCAGTCAATCTATCGGCATATCAACCAGGACATGGTCAAAAAATGGTATTCCAGGGGAATTCATGCTTTCCCGATTGGGGAAGTCAAACCAAGCGCACTTCTCCCGTCCATTGCACGCGGCCGTTCCGGAGATATCCATATTGTTCCTATGCTTTGGGGAATGACATTTCCTCCTGTACCCGGAAAAACAACAGGGCAGTTCGTTTATGAACTGCCCACAGATGTTTCACCTGATCAAAAAACCAGACTGTGGTCATTTCACCGCTGTCTGGTTCCTATGTCCTGGTATTATGAAGCTGAAGTCCTCTTCAATCAGACCACCGGCAAATATGATCCAGGGACCGGACGGTTTCTCTGCCAGCCCGCAGGATCTGATTTCAGCTATCTCGCCTGCGTGTATCATCTCGAAGAAGGATATCCGACCTTTGCCGTCTGCACATGTTCCTCCTGTATGAATACGTTTCCACGAATGCCGGTCATTTTCGGAAAAGATGATGTCCACGCCTGGCTTTCTCCGGATATCCATCCGGAGTCTCTTTTTCGCCATCGATTCATGTCCATTGTCACCGATTATGAAGCATTCCCTGCCTCATCTTGACCGATCTGCGTGAAGGGAGTTCTGAAATGCAGTTATATATTTGCGTGCGATGTGGATATACATTTCCCTCACCGGAAGTTCCCATCGCATGCCCGGATTGCGGAAAAAAACTCGTACGAATGGCGACAGCCGATGAAACAGTCAAAAAACTGGCTGTGCAAATGGAAGAAGATCTATATCTGAAAGATCATCCTTACTAAATAACCTGAAATTCTGAAAAAACTTTCTATGTTGGTATCAGCAAAAGAATCCCGACAGGTGTCTTTCGTCAGCTTTCCACTGGCTCGAGACCGCCCGTCGGGATTATTACTATCTATCTATCTGACCATAACCAGTTGCAGAACAATTCATCTGCAGATCAGCCGACCTGCCTGCTCCACCAATCAATGACCTGCCGTTTTCGTGTTCTCAGATGCATCGACACGTTTACTTTGTTTTTCTGCCTCTCATTTTTGTTTCTGCATGTTTTTCCTCGGGAGATACAAACTCAATGATCAGCTTCATACCCATTCCCTGAGCAATGCGTTCAAGGATTTCAATCGATGGATTTCCGCTTTCTCCTTCTACCCGGCTGATATCCGACTGAGCCATTCCGCTTAATTCTGCAAGCTCTTTCTGAGTCAGTCCTTTTTCTCTTCTTGCTTTACGAATCACAGGTCCCGCCAGATTCATAGGCCTATCCCCTTCCCAATTTTGTGCAGCACCTTCCAATTGTCACTTCTTTTCCCGTCGATGAATGTTATACTGATTTTCCATATGCCAAAGCAGAGTGATTCTCCATCAAAACAGCGATTAATGAAGTACTGTGCCTTGCTCGATTCATTGACGCTTTCAGCCTTTCTGCCATCCCTTCCATGTCATCAATGCATGCTAACAGTGGTTAGTGCACTATATATATATTATCACATTTTCTATTTCCATACAATTCAAACCCAGATCTTTTCCGAAGATCATATGGATTTTCTACATTCGCCCATTGATCCATCTTTGTCTGCTTTTGGCGTATTTGATCGAATCTGACAACTTTTCAATCCAAAAGCTCTTTATTTATTGTCAAAATAGGATTATTGTGTCAATAGTACTCATTTCTCTGTCAATCTGGACTGATGATCCTCACTCTGCTTTTCAACAGTCCTTTCATCCAGCTACACGTCCAGCTTTCCACTCCGTTGCAAACCTTTCACGAAGAACAACCAGCGACAGTAACTTTTTCTATTTGTAAGACAGAATCCTGACCGCAGAAAACCTTGCACGCAATCAACTGCAAGTGGGGGGAAACAGCCATGAAGACGTCTCCAGATATCACCAGAAATATCTACTACCGGCATTTTGACATCACCGGTGGTTTTCCTGTTATCGGGCTTTTGGGCAACAACTGGCAGATTTCTCCTGAACCGGCTACCCGCCTTCATTTTCACAACTGTCTCGAAATTGGTTACTGTTACAAAGGAAGTGGACATCTGTATGTCGGTGATGAGACTGTTTCCTTTTCTTCCCCTTCCATACAGATCATTCCACCCAACCTTCCCCATATTAATCAGGCCGATCCGGGACAGGATCTCCGTGCAAAATGGCTCTATACAGATCCTTCCCTTCTCCTCCCCTCACTTTCCCCGCATCTGGCTAGCGAACTGAGAGACTATCTAAACCATCTTTCAGGCCATTCATGTGTCATTGACGGAAATCAGCATGAGGAAATGCTCTATATTCTCCGCATGATTACCCGCGAAATGGAGGAAAGAAGGCCACATTACCAGTCGGTTGTCCGTGAGCTGCTCCACACCTTCTTTCTGCTTCTCCTGCGTGATACAGATCATCCGTCATCGGCATCGTCGGATGCCACCATGCGCATCGGTGTGATTCTTCCTGCCATATCCTATGTAGCGGAAAACTACATGAATGAAATTGATATGGACACCCTCGCCAGAACCTGTCATTTGTCTGTTTCTCATTTTCGCCGCATCTTCAAACAGATTCTGGGACTTCCTCCTCTTGAGTATATACAGACTGTCCGCATTGAGAGGGCCCGTGTACTTCTGTATAACCAGGATCTTTCCGTGACCGAAATCGGCATGCAGGTCGGCTTCAGCACACCATCTTCCTTTATCCGTCAGTTTCATCAACTGTATGGTCTTTCCCCAGGGCAATGGCGGAAAAAGGCACACAGTGAAGAAAACCCGGCGGTGCTGGAATATTTCCGGCAGATGCCCTCTTCCAGTCAGCAGTTTTTCCCTCAGGAGTCTGATCTTCCCCGGCATATTCCCTGAAATGCGTTTACACCCTCTTCTCTCGTATATGGTTCCAGCAGGTTTCCAACCTGAACAATATTGCTAAGGAGGTTTTCTCTATGAACTGGCAGCCCTGTGATCAGCGCTATGAAAAACTCACCTACCGCCGCTGCGGCAACAGCGGCATCCAGCTTCCGGCCCTTTCTCTGGGGTTATGGCACAATTTCGGCAATATCACGCCGTTCAGCGTACAGCGTGACCTGCTGAGAACTGCTTTTGATTCGGGCATCACGCACTTTGATCTTGCCAATAACTACGGCCCGCCTGATGGCGAAGCAGAGCGCAACTTTGGAGAACACTTTCTTCGTGACTGGAAACCGTACCGTGATGAGCTCATCATCTCCACCAAGGCTGGTTACGGCATGTGGCCCGGTCCGTACGGCGATCACGGAAGCCGTAAATATCTGATCGCCTCTCTGGATCAGTCGCTCCAGCGCATGCACCTGGACTATGTGGACATTTTCTATCATCATCGTCCCGACCCGGATACCCCGCTCGAAGAGACCATGTCCGCGCTCGATCATATTGTCCGCTCAGGCAAAGCATTGTATGTCGGCGTTTCCAATTACCCCGCTGAACTGGCGGACAGGGCATTCTCCATGCTCAAAGAAATGGGCACGCCCTGCCTGATTGAGCAGCCCAAGTATTCCATGTTTGAGCGCTGGATCGAAGGCGGACTGACCGACGTTCTGCGGAAGCACAAAGTGGGATGTATCGCATTCTGTCCCCTTGCCAGCGGTCTGCTGACCAATCGGTACATCAACGGTATCCCTGCTGATTCCCGTGCTGCCCATGACCCGCGCTTCCTGAAGCCGGGAGCCATCACCCCCGAAGTCCTTTCCAAAGTCATCAAACTCAACGCCCTTGCCGAAGAACGCGGCCAGAAGCTCAGCCAGATGGCGCTTGCCTGGGTTCTGCGTGATCCGGTCGTCACCTCTGCCCTGATCGGTGCAAGCAAGCCTGAGCAGATTCTTGAGAATGTCCAGTGTCTCCAGGCCGGTCCTTTCACGCAGGAAGAGCTGGACAGAATCGATCAGATCCTGGCCGAGTAATCTTTGCCAATCTCTATAAAGAAAGAGCGGATGCGGATAAACCATTCATTGATCCGCATCCGCTCTTTTCGTGTGTGCACAACAGGCTTCAGTTCTTCCATTCCTTTTTTTCTTCCAGCATGACATGAATAATCTCACGATCGGTCTGACGCATGCCTTCTCGCCCGATGTATCCAACACAGGAGATGGTCTCCTCGGCATCCTCCTTCAGAATACCTGTATACGCATCATATGCCTTCCCCTTCATCGCCAGCGAATGGGCCAGCATAGCAGCGTCCAGTGCGGATGCAATTTTGGCCGCACAGCTTGTTTTTGCCCCGTCACAGATGATTCCTGGAATATCTGCCAGCGTGTTGTCAATGGTGTTCTTTATCTGCTGAACCGTTCCCCCGCAGATATAGGTGATGGCTGCGCCGGCAGCGCATGAGGCTGAAACCGCGCCGCAGAATGCGGAAAGCTTTCCGATGAACTCTTTCTGATAAATGGTCATCAGTGAAGAGAAAACGAGCGCTCTGTACAGTTTTTCCTGTGGAATCGCATTTTCTCTTGCATAGACAATCACCGGGACTGAGCTTGCAATTCCCTGATTTCCAGAGCCCGAATTAATCACCACTGGCATTTCACATCCGTCCATGCGCGCCTCGGACGCCGCAGCGGCATACGCACGCATCCTGGTAATCACGCTCTCCGGATAAGTCTCCCGAATGATTCTGCCGATGCCCAGACCGTAATCCCCGGACATGCCCTCGTACGCAATGTCCATATTGAATCGAATCTCACGCTCAATGAGCGGTTTCACAAGATTCAGATCCACCTGATCCGCAAACTCCTTGATGTTTTCCACAGACAATGCACTTCTGTCTGCAGATTCATTCCCGAACCGTTCATCTGTACCCTGGTACAGAATCATTCCGTTCTTTTCTGTCCGGAAAATATTGGTGTGGTCGTAGCGGATTTCAACAGAAACGGTGTCTTCTCCCAGCATCTCTTCAATCACAAAATGCAGAGGAATATCTGATTCCAGATACTCAACCGTGCATAGCCCTGCATCCACAAACGCCGCCGCTTTTTCCCGGTTTTCTTCAGTGACCGCACCGAGTACTTCCATATTCCTGGACGCATCACCTGCAAAGGCTCCCAAAGCACAGGCAGTTTCAATGCCTGTTTTTCCTCCGCTGGCCGGAATCGTCACGCAGCGGACATTCTTGATCATGTTCCCTGAGCATTTGGCAACAATGCGCTGCGGATACCCGCCCAGGATTTCCCGTGCGCGGGCAGAAGCAAAGGCTAAAGCAATTGGCTCTGTGCATCCCATTGCGGGAACCATTTCTTCCTGCATGATACCCAGAAACATTTTCCACAGTTCTTTCATGCAAAGCTCCTCCTGTGACTGATCAGCACATTGTTTCTTTTTGCATCCGGCTTTGTCCGTCTGGAAGCGCACATCCAGATCTCGTTCGCAGCTTAAAGCGCCTGGTCTGCTGCAAGCAGTCCCATCGCAAACACGGTCATGGCCTTGCGGTAATTCGGCAGATACAGTCCTTCATCCGGCTGATGGGCACCGCCATGCCCCTGGGCAAAGAGATCTGACTTCGGTCTGGGCAGACCTCCAAAGCCATATCCGACGGCTTTTTCAAGATATTTGCAGTACGTTCCTCCAGCCATGACATACGGCTGAAGATCCAGCCCAGTCGTCTCATTGCACGCCTCTGTCAAAGCCTGGACAACCGGGTTTTCTTTCGGAAAATAACTGGAAGGCTTGGTCTCAATGTTTTCGAGCGTACAGTTGTTTTCCTCTGCTAGCTCACGCAGCACCTGCAGTACAGCCTGATGATCACAGGAGATGCAGGTTCTCGCATTGATGCGCAGAGCCAGACGCCCTTCATCGGTCAGAAACATCATGACAGGAACTGCGCTAGTCCGGCCGCTGATTTCATCTTCCCCTGCCATGCCAAGAGCCTGGCCCCAGTCGTCCTGAATGCCCGCAAAGAATGCAATTGTTTTCCGGTCATTGTCGGAGAGGTCTCCAGACTGTACAGCGCAGGTGAGAAGATCACGGATTGCGTTGATGGATCCCTCAGGGAACGCGCTGTGTCCCTGTGTTCCGTGTCCTTCCAGACGGTTTCCTGCAATGGTCATTTCTGCCTCTGCCGGAATGATGTTTGACGCAACCCCAGCTCGCACTCCAGTGACCGTCTCCATTCGGTTTTTAGAAATGAAGTCAAAGGTGATAATGCCTTTCTCTCCATAACATACCGGAAAGCCGCAATCGGCAATGATGCTGAGCTTATCTGCAGGGAAATGACGGCTGAAGTACTGAACATCCTGCATGCCGTGCTCCTCATCGGTTCCGACAAAGAGTTTCATGTTGTGGCGCGTCTGTATATTCAGCTCTTTGAGTGCCCTGAGCACATACATGACGCCGATCGCAGGACCCTTATTGTCATCTGCACCTCGCCCAATGAGGTAGTCATCCACCTGTTTCGGGACAAACGGCGAGGTATGCTGCCAGCCTGCTCCGGCTGGAACCACATCCAGATGACACCAGATTCCGATTTCATTCTCCGGTGATGCACTGCCCATGCTCAGACTTCCGACACGGTCCGCAATGTTTTCAGTTCTGAAGCCATACGCCCCGCCGATCCGCAGCATCTCCTGCAGTACGTTCAGGCATTCAGGGCCATAAGGCGTCTGCGGATCATCATACCTGGCCACACTCGGAATACGCACCATATGCTGAAGATCTCTGAGCTGTTCTTCCCAGTGCTGGTCAAACCACTGGTCCAGCTGTTCCCGGACAGTCATTTGCTTTTTCCTCCCGGCTTTTCTTTTCTTCTGTTCTCAGGTTCTTCCCGGCCTCCGCGCACAGTGAAACCAAACGCTTTTCCTCACCACCAGAATAAACGTTTCGGCTCGGTAAGAATACCAAAATATGGCACAACTTTGTTGCATTTTCACTCATTCATGATGCAACAGTCTCTTTCAGGCACGATTCATTCCAGGCTATAGCCGCATCCAGGCTTTCCATGGATGCATTTTTTCGCAGATGCATACATGGCACGATATCCTTCATCATTCGGATGCCCCGCATCGGCATAGTAACCTTCCCGGAAATGCCCCCTGCCATCTTCAATGTCTTCAAGCCAATGAAACACCGGTACATCCCAGTGTCCCATCCGTTCATCGGTTTCCCTGAGCAGATCATAGTGCATGGCATTGTAGCGGTTATTTGGATACACTCCGCCCAGCAGAACAGAAATGCCGGCCTGCTGCAATGCGTTTTTGATACTCAGGAGATTGTGTTCAAAAATGCCCTGGATCACCCGGCCGTCTGTGATGTTCTCTGCTGAAGGAAGGCCTTCATTGGCCAGGCCGAGTCCCACAATGCACACTCCAGGATGGTGCACGATCACATCCCGTTCCAGCCGAAGCAGAATATCCGTCGTAGTCTGTCCGCCGATCGAACAGTTGCTCACCTGCCATCCCTGTGCCTCATAGTCTTTTCCCAGATAGAAGCTCCATCCATGATGGTCCTGTGCTCCATATCCAAAGCACACACTTGAGCCGATGAAGATGAGTTTTCCGCCCATACGCCTCACCCTTTACCTGAATTTGACCGCTGTTCCATAGGCCATGACTTCCGCTGCACTCTGCATGATGGAGGATGACGCATAGCGCACGCCAACAATGGCATCCGCGCCAAGCTTCATGGCTTCTTCCGTCATGCGCTCCGTCGCAAGCTCGCGGGCATGATCCATCATTTCGTTGTATTTTTTCAATTCTCCGCCCACCAGTGTCTTCAGTCCCGCACCGATATCACGAATTGCATTGACGGTCTGGATCGTACTGCCTTTGACGATCCCCAGCATTTCGATTTCTTTTCCGTTGATGGTTTCCGTTGTAACAATCAGCATGTTGTTAACTTCCTTTCATTGTTTCTCGTCCATATTTTGGGGAAGAACAAGGTTCATGATAATCGCCAGTGCAAAAATCACCGCCACAACATTCTGCGCAAAAATCGTCTGAACCGCTGCCGGGAAACTGTCCCAGATTCCTGCTTCTGTAGAGGCTGTAAAGCCAATTGCCACAGACAGCGAAATGGATGCAATCAGCTTATTGCGGTTCGTAAATCCTGCTTCGGCAATCATCTCCATGCCGGAGACCAAAATCTGTCCCAGTACCAGAATCAGGACGCCCCCGATCACAGACTTTGGAATTGTATCCACAAACTGCGCAATCGGCGGGAACAGTCCGCACAGCACAAGAATTACACCGCCGACCCGGGCGACATTACGGTTTACGACCCCTGTCAGAATCGTAAAACCGATGTTTTCAGAATAGGATGTTAGCAATGCCTGCTGCAAACATGGTATTCTGAATCAGCATCATGATTTCACCAGCGGACAGTTCCGGGTTGGCTGCGCCGCCGATGAGAAAAATGGGGACCATATTTGTCACAAACATGGCCAGTACCTGCTGAAGTGAGAATGGCAGAACTTTCAATATGCCTGTTTTTCCTGTAAGTCTGTGCAGGTTGTCTTCCATACACGCTCCCTTTTCACGGCCAGGTCATCCAACCGTATTCAAGGCTCCATTGCTCTGCGAAATACAGCCTCGACATGTTCCCGGCACTCAGCTTTCTTCTCTCCAATATGTCCCTCATAGAGTTTTTCTTTGCCTATGAACATACAGGGATTGGCATAATAATCATACTGGTCAGCAATCTCAGGATGTTCATACTCATCGATTTTTTCAAACTCCACTGCTGCCCATTCCGGATGCTCCGCAATCAGTTCAGCAATGACCTGATCGGCCTGAACACAGTATGGGCACGTATCGAGATGAAAATAAGTGACTTTATGCATGCAGATTCCCCTTTCTTCTTCAAACAGGCAGAACAGACAGATTTGTTTCAGCAGTTCCTGCAGTCACACAATTGTTTTACTGTTCTTCCTCTGATTTATGTCTGCCTCATCATACCACGCCTGCGCTTTCGTGTCCATTTCTGCAGCACAAGAAACTGCATGATTGACACATGCTTTCATCCGCCCTTCGCCTTGCGGCTGTATGGTTTCCCTGGTGGACTGTATTCCCTGCCAGTACCTGCAGTGCCTGTATTTGTGAAGTTTTTTCATTGCATTTCCCGGGTTCTATTGTATTCTATTCTCGACATCCAAGTGCCAAGGGATCTTTGGCCGCACGCAGGAACAGATAAAAACATGAGAAAGCCGGTATCACTATGAACCAAAGACTGATCCAGGCGCTTGAGAACCATCCTGATCAATACATTCTTCCGTTTTTCTGGCAGCATGGTGAAGATGCAGCGCTTCTTCGGGAAGGAATGCAGCGCATCCGGGAAAGCGGCATTGGCGCGGTTTGCATTGAATCCCGTCCGCATCCGGACTTTCTCGGAGAAAAATGGTGGCATGATCTGGATACCATCCTGGATGAAGCAAAACGTCTGGAAATGAAAGTCTGGATTCTCGATGACGCGCATTTTCCTTCAGGCATGTGCAATGGAAAAATCACGGCAGATTCTCCGTATGGAAAAGATTATCTCACCCATGTCTATACCGACATCGCCGGACCACTGAAGGGACACGCTTTCATGGTGTATCTCCGCCCCGGGGAAAAACTGCTGGGTGTTGTACTCGGCCGCATCGACCGCAAAAGGCCCGATCTGCTGACCGATCTTCAGGATTTAACGGCATATGTGGCGGATGGAAAGGTGTATGCGGACATTCCAGAAGGCACCTGGAGCCTGATGGTTCTGAAAACCACAAGACAGGGCACTGGAAGAAAAAACTATATCAATGCCATTGATCGCGATGCCGTCCGTTATTTTATCGATACGGTCTATGCACCGCATTATGCGCATTACGCTTCCGATTTCGGAACCACTTTTGCCGGTTTCTTTTCGGATGAACCGGAGATCGGAAATGGTTCATCCGAGCACAACCACCATCTCAGAGCAGGTCAGCCCGATATTTCCCTCCCCTGGAGTGCCGAACTCGAACAGCGTCTCAGGAAAGCCTGGGGATCTGACTTTGCCATCTGCCTCGCCTCCCTGTTTGCAGCCACCGATGCAGCACCCAGTCCGCAGGCCAGTGCAAACCGTGTGTTCTTCACCGATCAGGTCGCTGACCTCTACGGGAAAAACTTCTGCGGGCAGATCGGCGACTGGTACCGTGCGCACGGAGTCGAATATATCGGGCATGTCATCGAGGACGACGGACGTCATGCCCAGCTCGGTCTGGGCACTGCGCACTATTTTCGAGCTCTTTGGGGGCAGGACATGGCAGGCATTGATGTCGTCCTTCAGCAGCTCCGTCCGGAACTCGATGATTATCCTTTCCATACGGTCGGAGGCATCAACACCTATAACGGTGAATTCTTCCACTATGGACTGGCCGGTCTCGGTGTTTCTCTCGCACGTCTCGATCCGAAAAAACGCGGGCGCACCGTGTGTGAGGTGTTTGGGGCATACGGCTGGGCTGAAGGGCTCAAACAGATGAAGTGGATCCTCGACCATATGATGGTCAGCGGTGTCAATCATTTCGTTCCCCACGCATTCACCATGAAGGATTTCCCGGACCCTGACTGCCCGCCGCATTTCTACGCGCGGGGAAATAATCCTCAGTATACCTATTTTCGGCATCTCATGGAATACACCCAGCGTGTCTGTCATCTCATCAGCGGCGGGAAGAGCATGGTCAGTGCAGCCATTCTGTATACGGCCGAGCAGGAATGGGCCGGAGAGGTCATTCAGTTTGAAAAAGCGGCCCGGGAACTGTCCCAGGCATGCATCGGCTCTGTCATTGTTCCTGCCGATTTTCTCGCTCAGGTACGGGTATCCAATGGTTTTCTGTATCTTGATGATGATCCTGCGTCTGCTGTTCCATCCCTGATCATTTCCCAGAGCACATGGATGCCTGCAGCCTCTGCCGACGCAGTCATACGTGCAGCCGAGGCCGGCCTCCGGGTTTTCTGCTATGGTGACGCGCTTCCCCGGATTCTTGAAGCAGACGGATCCGTCCGTCACTTTCCCCAGGGACTCATCTCACTGGTCTGTAAGGGGAATCTCGCACATGCTCTCTGCAGTCACGGAATCCTCACAGGCATCACGGTCACAGGCACTCGCTTTCTCCGTTCCTACCGTTATCTCCACGAGGACGCCGAATTCATTCTCCTTTTCAACAAGTCGACGCATGAGAGCATTCAGACCTCCATATCGTCACCCGCATCCGGCAGACAGATGCTTCGGTATGATCCGTGGACCAATACCCTGCACCGCTTTGAGTCCGAGTGCACGCTGACACTCTCCCCGTTTGAACTGCAGGTCCTCGTCCTGTCCAATCCCGCAGATCCGGCACTGCATCTGACGGCCGCCTGTATGCCTGAGCCTTCCGCGCCTGCTTCCTTCCGGCTCCCGGAATGCGGCTGGAAGATTGCACTGTGCGAAGCGGGAACCGATGCGTTGATACCCGTTTCCCACTCAGTGCTCGGAGATCTCAGCCGTCACGGCCTGTATCCGTATTTTTCCGGAACTATACGGTATCAATGCACATTTCACTGGAGTGCAAACGCTGACCCGGCTGATCTCGTGCTCAGCCTCGGTGAAGTGTACGAAACGGCAGATGTCAAGCTCAACGGTGTACCGATCGGTGTCAGGGTCGCCCCTCCCTACTGTTTTTCTGTCGGGCATGCCCTGAGACCTGGCACCAACGTTCTGGAGATTCTTGTCGTCAACACACTGGTACACCGCCTGCGCGATCCGTTGTCCATGACGATGCCTATGGAACCGACAGGCCTCATCGGACCTGTCACACTTTCATGCTGAAAGGGGCTATGAACATGTATTATCCTTCGCTGAACTACTTTCTTGATCTGTTTGATTCGGGGAAACGGGAATTCGCCTTTGAGGCTGAAACCCTCGAATCCTATGCCGTCTGGAAAAAAGCACTGCGCCAGCGGCTTTCTGAAATCACAGGCCTGACTCGCTGCATTCCCTGCGAGGGTGTGCATGCATTTCTCAGGACAGAAGAAGTCGCCGGCTTCACAGCAGAGTATCATACGCTGCAGACAGAGCCTGGCATCATCATGCCGTTTTATCTTCTGCGTCCCGAAACGCCTGCCCCAAAGCATCCCTGTCTGATCGTCCCCCATGGTCACGGCGGCGCAAAGAGAGAAGCCCTCATCGGTCAGGCCGGTCTGATTCGGGAAGCCCTGGAAGACGGTTTCATCGTTGTCTGTCCGGATGAGCGCGGAAGCGGTGACCGCCGTGAATTTCCTGAGCAGGGCGACACAGAAGCGCAGCTCAAAAGCAATTCCCACCGCGAACTGCTGCAGCTGGGCATCAATTTCGGACGCACAGTCATCGGCGGTGCGGTCTGGGACCTGATGCGTCTGGCCGACTGGCTGCTTGCTCTTCCGGACACTGACGGTTTTCTTGCCTGCGCAGGTATGTCCGGCGGCGGTCAGCAGACACTCTGGTTTGCTGCGCTGGACGACCGTGTCTGTGCAGCGATTACCAGCGGATACTTCTATGGGGTCCGTGATGCCCTGATTGAACTGCCTCAAAACTGTGCATGCAACTATGTTCCGCATTTCTTCGAAACAGCCGACATGGGTGAGCTCGGAGCACTGCTTGCGCCGCGTCCGTTTTTTGTGGAGAGTGGCACCAACGACCCGCTCTCAGGGAAACGCCGCCTTGCCAATGTCACTGAACAGCTGGATGTCACTCGGGCCGCCTATCGTCTGTTTGACGCAGAAGATCGGATCGAACACTCCGTTCATGAAGGCGCGCATCAGTGGTGCGGCAAAGGCATGCAGACCTTCCTCCGCAAAGCACTTGCAGAATGGTCCAAGTAAAAAGCCGCAGCTTTTCTCCTGACTGATCACAGCGTGCGACCTCCCAATCCCCTCTCATTGACCCGGGTCTGATTCGCTTCATGCGTACAGTCCGGCTGCATCTGTCCGATTTCGTGCTTCTGACAGAAGACCTGAATCGAGCAAATGAAAAGAACGTCCATGCCACACGGACGTTCTTTTTCAGCTCAGGCTGGAACACCTTCCATCCCCGGCATGACATATTCACTTGTCAGCCATCTCACAGTGCCACAAAGAACTTGATGAGGAAAATGGCAGAAAGGATATACGTCAGTACAGAGACTTTTTTTGCTTTTCCTGTGCAGCACTGAATCACAGTATAAGCAATCAGGGCAAGACCGATGCCATGTCCGATGGACCCGGAGATCGGCATCGCCAGCAGCATAATCCCGACCGGTGCCATCTGTGAGATATCGTCGAAATCAATCTTTTTCAGGTTGCTCAGCATCAGGATGCCGACGTAGATCAGGGCAGATGAAGTTGCAGCAGCAGGAATGACAGCTGCAATCGGGGCAATAAACATGCACAGCAGGAAAAGAATGGCGGCTGTAATCGCTGTCAGACCGGTTCTGCCGCCTGCTTCCACGCCGGAAGCAGATTCCACAAAGGTGGTCACCGTTGACGTGCCCGTCAGTGCACCGGCCACCGTACCGACGGCATCCGATACGAGTGCCTGACGCATGTTCGGCATATTCCCGTTCTCGTCCACCATATTGGCCCGGGATGCAGTTCCGACCAGTGTGCCGATGGTATCAAACATATCGATGATGCAGAAAGTCACAATCAGCGTCACCATGGTAAACCAGCCGATTTGTGCAAACCCGGCAAAATCCACTTTGAACAGTGTTGTCTTTGCCATATCCCCGAACGCAGGAACAAACGACGCTGTCTTGAGTGATTCAAATGGATTGGTCCTGAGAACAACAGCCTCGCCGATCCAGTAGAGCACGGATGCCGCCAGCATTCCGTACAGCACAGAACCCTTCACTTTCCGATGGTTCAGTGCAATGATCACAAACAGTCCAAAGAACATGGTCACAACAGCAAGAAGCATCGGTTCATGTCCGGTTCCCATTTGAGTTTTCCCGTACGTCGCCGTCAGCGCGCCGAAGAAGTCACGCATAACATAGAACGGGCCGCCGGTTTCAGAATAAATGCCCACGTTCGAGCCTACACCAATGTTCATCAGCATGAGTCCAATCGACGGACCGATTCCCAGCCGAATGCCCAGCGGGATGGCATCCACAATCTTTTCGCGGATATTCAGAACGGAGAGCACAAGAAAGAGTATGCCTTCCACCAGAATAATGACCAGTGCAGACTGAAAAGACTGCAGATACGTAAACCCGGTCATGGCTGCAATATTCGAAACCACAACAGCAAAGAAACTGTTCAGTCCCATCCCCGGTGCCATGACAAACGGCTTGTTCGCCAGAAGACCCATGCAGACTGTGCCGATGGCTGACGCGATGCAGGTCGCCAGGAAAACACCGTTCCAGAGTTCCTGTCCTTCTGCGCCGAAATTGGTCAGCAGGTTCGGATTCAGTGCAATGATATAGGCCATGGTCATAAAGCTGGTCAGGCCTGCGATCACTTCTGTACGAACATTGGTTCCGTTTTCCCTGAGTTTAAAAAAGTCCCTCATAAAGTAAAATCCCCCTTCGTACGATATTATAACAGATATATTTGGAACTGTGAACTTCCGCTTTGTCCGAATCCTGCTGTCCTCCTCCAGCACTGCGGAGTGCCGCTCCGATCCCCATGCCTTTCAATTGAAGTCCGACTTTCAAAGGAAAAAGCCGCCCGGAAGCGGCTCTTTATGTTATTTCATTTCAGCGTGACATTTTTTCAGTTCCTCGATCACCTGTATTTTCTGCGGGCATGTGCTCACGCATTTCCCGCACCGTACACAGGCATCTGCCCCCGGACCCTTTTCAAGAATCTCCCTGTACGCTTTTCTGCCTTCTTCCAGCTGGCCCCAGACCGTCTGCCGGTTCCTGGCAGCAAAGATATCCGGAATCGGGATCCCCTGCGGACAGCCTTCCACACAGTAGCGGCAGGCGGTGCACGGAATGGATTTCACGCTGTTAAAGAACACCTGCGCCTGATGAATGGTTTCCTGTTCATCCCGGGAAAGCGGCTGGAAATCTGTCATGTACGATAGATTATCCCGCATCTGTGCTGTATCCGACATCCCGGACAGAACCGCAAGAATGCCATTCAGGGAAGCCACAAAACGGATAGCCCAGGACGCGAACGAAGCAGACGGATTGGCGCCATGGAGCAGTTCCCTGACTTCTTTGGGGGGATTGGCCAGGCCGCCGCCTTTCACCGGTTCCATGACAACAATCGGCAGTCCGTGCTTTCTGGCAACCTCATAATTGGCCCTGGACTGAACGTTTTTCGCTTCCCAGTCCTGATAATTGATCTGCAGCTGAACAAACTCCACTTCGGGATGCTTCTCGATGATCTCCTCCAGGAGTTCCGGACTGTCGTGGAAAGAAAAACCGATATGCCGGATTCTTCCCTTCGCTTTTTCTTCCTGAACGAAATCCCAGAGATGAAACCGTTCATATTTGTCCACATTGCTGCGGGACAGCGCATGCAGAAGATAATAGTCGAAATAGCCCGCACCCGTCCGCTCCAGACTGGTCGTCAGCTCCTTCTTGGCCATGTTTTCCGTCAGCGCAGTCATGGTATTGAGCTTTGTTGCAAGGGTATAGGCGTCCCGGGGATACCGCTCAACAAGGGCTTTCCGTGTTGCAACTTCAGACCCCGGATAAATATACGCCGTATCGAAATAGGTACCGCCCGCCTGAAGGAACAGGTCCACCATTTCTTTGGTCTGTTCGATATCAATTCCCAGACCTTTTCTTGGAAGGCGCATCAGGCCAAAACCAAGCTTTGAATGCATGTTTCCAATTTCGACTGCCATAGATCATGTCTCCCATTGTATACCAGGATTTCCAGGTCAGTGACAGACTGCCTGGGCCGATCGATTTTTCAGCACTTCAGAAGTGATGTCCCCCGCCTCCATGAGACATGCCGCCGGAGGACATGTGCATGCCGGACCCGCGTCCGCCTCCGCCTCCGTGACCTCCTCCGCCGCCGGATGAACGCACAATGGGAACGCGTGTGACACGCTCCCGGATAAACTGTTCATCATCGACCTGCATGTTCACACGAACATTTTCTTTGCCAAGGCTGTAATGATAGGTTTTCCCCTTCAGGAGATACATCCGCATCACCACAAGATACATGATCAGTGCAGCTGAAGCACCGCAGATGACAGCAAAGAAGAGTTCGCTTTTCGTCAGTTTGTTGTAAATGCCCGTCAGGCGTTCACCCGTCTCCACATCATAACGGAATGAACCTTCCTCGATGCCTTCTCTCAGAAACTGATTGAGCGTGGTGAGTTCTGCGATCATGGCCCGGCCGTATTCCCCGTTGTACAGGGCATCGTCTGCGCTTGACAGCATCTCCTCAATTCTGTGATCATTCAGATAATCCGCCATGGTCCCTGCAGTAGACAGATAATTATAGCGGTTCGTCATGTCCAGAATCATCAGGACGCCTGCACGGTCCTCGCCCAGGCCGTACCCGTTGTTTTCATAGTAGGTATCTGCATAGTCGACCGTCACACGGTCATCCCCGCCGGAATGCGGAACATCATAGGTCGTCAGCACGCCGATATCCATCTTGTACTGGTCGACCATCTGACGGATCATGGTTTCCATCTGCTCGATTTCACTCTGACTGTAAAGCGATGCATCGTCAATCACCCATGCATGGTCCGCAGCCGCTGGGAGAGCAAGGAGTGATACAAAGAGACTGAGCAGGAGGAGGCAAACACTTTTCCTTACCATATCAGTGCACCTCCCAGACACAGGATGCCCAGAATCACGGCCCCCAGAAGCAGGCTGGTCAGAAGCAGCTTTTTTCTGTCCAGCGGCAGCCGTCCACAGACGGTCCCCGTCTGGCCGTTCATCATGAAATAATAAGGCTTGTCCTTCGTCCTTCCCTGATAGGTCAGTACCCAGGCGGGAAGCAGGACATACCGCATGCGCTGAGAGGTCACGCTGAAATCTGTTTTACCTGTCAGCGAGCTGTATTCGCCGCTCTTCTCCATGAGCCCGGGGACATACTTCCGGACTTCCTGCTCCATATCCGCCCCGGCTTCCTGCTCTTCAATATCGCGTTTTTCCGCAAAAAAGCCGCTCAGGTACGACATGGAAAACGGCTTCATGTTCCGCATGTCGAAAGGATGAATCCCATCGGAGAGCTTTCGGTCCACTTCATGCAGCGCTTTTCTCTGAAGATTCTTAAAACGCAGATGTCCTTTTCTGGACACATGATAATACCGGGTCCTGGTGATATTATAGTTGCCCCGGATCATGGTTTTCACCTTGGTTCCTTCTCCTTCAAAGGCTGCATCCCCCTCAAACTGACCGAGCCAGTACGGATAGTAGACACCGGACAGCATTTCGAGCTGGTCATCCGACAGAAATTGCCGGTCCAGAAAGCGCTTCTTTGAGAGGAACTGCTTGAACGCAGAGAGTGCATGTTCTTTATCCAGTTCAAAGGGGATCACACCATCCGGGCGAAAAGCATCGCTGAGTCGATCCATCAGCACAACAGGACTGTGACAGAAATAGCAGCGTGTAGCTGCTGTGGTTTCATCTGTTACGATCTGTGCGCCGCAGTTCTGACAGTGATATTCCCTGAGTCCTGCCTGCTCAGGCGCTGTGTCACTGGCATACCCCTGCGTCATTTCTTCTTCTGTCGACGTGCGCCCGCAGAACGGGCACTGCATGGATTTCGTTCCCGGAACATATTCCAGGGAGTTGCCGCATGCAGGACATTTGAATGTCCATACCTGACTCAATCGGCTTCCCCTCCTCCGCATTTTTCCACTATGATATCATCTCTTCCATTCGCCTGCAACAGGCTCGAAAAACGGATGCATCCCTGTCCGGACACATCCGTCTGGTGGTCACCTGACCACAATATCACCGCTCATTGTTTTTGCAAAAACCTGTGCCGTTTTTTCTCCGCTCCGGGGGGCCGGTACTTTTGACCTTGTATCTCCTGAACGCGAGGTCATTTCAACCGTGTAATTCCCTGGCTGCGGGAGATGGATGCTGATGTCTCCGCTCCTGCTTTCTGCGTGAATCAAATCCAGCTGTGAACCATCCAGCATTTCCATCTGAATTTCTCCGCTGACCGTTTTGGAGGAAATCTCCTTCGCTTTCCCGGAAACCATGATATCTCCGCTTGTGGAAGTGAGTGTCAGCTGCGCCGTATCCACATCCACTTCCACATCACCGCTCATGCTCTTACACCATACCGAAGTGCAGGAACCATCCAGATTGATATCTCCTGACAGGGTATCCAGACGAATGGTTTCCCCGTTCCCTTCCAGTTCGATGTCACCGCTCACAGTCCGTGCCTCCAGGCATTCATACTGAGCACTGCCGAGGAGATCTCCGCTGACCGTGTGGCAGACCAGGTCCCCGATATACACCTTTTCATTCAGGCGGATATCGCCAGAAACCGTTGAGGCATCCATCTTACCGATCCGGCATGGACGTCCTTGAACCCATACATCCCCCGATTCGCTGTGCATGGAAGCATGCTGTGCTTCCACACCCTCCCAGAGAATATCCCCTGCGGCTGTCCGAAGCTGATAATCCAGGCTGATTCCGCCCGGTATTTCAATATACAGAGGAATCTGGTCCATACTCAGACGATTCAGGATGGAAAGAAACCAGGGCAGGCCGTGCTCCTGTTCCTTCTGCACTTCCTCCACCTGAATTGTTTTCCCGTTCCTGCTGATGCGCAAAAACTCACTGTCCGAATGCAGGTGGATCTGCTCATCTGAAGCAGGAAGCACATGTACATCATAATGACTGACAGAAACTGCTATGGACTCAACCTCATCGGCCGGAAGATTCAGAGCGCATTTTTCCGGAGCCTGTTCCCCGCTGCTTTCCATCTGCTCCTCAGGCTGTTCTCTGACAGGATAGTCTTTGAGTATCTCGTCCATACCCTTCAGGCTCTCCACCACAGCAGCAATGGCTTCATCTTCATCCATTCCATCTTTTACAAGGTCACTGTACCGCTCCTGGCAGTCCAGGAGGACCTGCTCATAGAGCACCTGCACTTCTTCGGTCTGTTCCGTATCCCGAAATACGATATCCACCAGTTTCCTGACTGTTTCATTCATCGTGTCCGTCTCCCTTCCTGTCCCCGGTTTCCAGCAGGTCCTGCATGATTCCGGCTGTCTGCTTCCATTCTTCCCGTCTGCTTTTGCAGTATGTTCTGCCCTGCTCTGTCAGGGCATAGTATCTTCTCCTGGCGCCATGTGTCTCATCTCCCCAATAGGAGCGGATCCATCCGGCCTGCTCTATGCGTCGAAATTCAATATATAATGGCCCTTCCTGCAGGATACAGGCTCCGCCGCTGACGCGTTCCACCTCCCTGATCACCGCATATCCGTAGGAATCCCCTTTCTCAAGAAGAGAAAGAATGACCACATCCAGGTACGCTCTGACAACACTGGCCACTGAATCCTTCATGTGTTTCCCCCTCCTTTCTAAGTGTATTATATTTTAATATACTTTCTTTTTCAATGTATCTTGGATTTTTTAATCATCTTTTCATGTGCGCACTGCAAGATGAATCACTGCAGGATTTGACAGTCTCCACGCTCTTACGTATAATGCTTGCGATTCTTATTTCCGAAAGGGATGACGGCGGATGAATTCCAAAGACAGCATTGTCTATACGGATGAGTATTATTCCCTCTATGATGAGGAAGAGGGCGAAGTCGAGTTCCATATGGTCGCCCGCATCACGCTTGCAGACAAACAGTATGCAGTTTTTGAAGACCCAGACGATGAAGAAAGCCTGATGGTTTTTACCATCGAGCCCGATGAAGAGGATACCGAGTCATTCCAACCTGTTCTGGATGAAGAGGAAAGTGAGCGCATCTTCTATCTGTTTGAAGCCGCTTATGATGAGTATGACTTCGGTGAGGCCACCTGACCAGCATGTCCGATCACACTGAAATGTCATTGTCCCATGAAAAAAGACCGTCAGAACGTTTGATCTGACGGTCTTTTTTCATCTTCGATCCATGCTACCGGTCTGTTCTTCTTATCGGAAACGCGTTTCTTTCATTTCAAGCAGTTCCTCCAGCGTGTAGAGCGGAGAAAGGAACAGCTGTGAAATATAGGGCATTTCTCCGTTTCGCAGGATCATACGGGTTCCCGGCACGACGGCAAGCAGGCCGGGAATTCTGGCCCGGATTTTCAGGTTGTCCGCCCGAATCAGGTATCCGGTATCCTGACCAAACCGCCTAAAGGAAACGGCATAATCTCCCAGCTGGGTCTTTTCTGCCCAGATTTCAGTAAACAGACTGTCCACAGGCATGATTTCGCTGCACAGCCCATCCGCTGTACGAAGCAGACAGAACCTGTTGCCTGTCAGCCTCAGGCACAGAAGCTGGTCATCCTTGGAAAAAGATATGCCCTCAATTGCACTGCGTTCAATGGGCAGCGGATAACATTGCATCTGTTTCATCTGCTCATTAAACAGGAAAAGACCCTTCGAATCTGCGATCGCAAGCACTTTCAGATGATTGCCGCATGCGATGGCTGGTTCCGTCTGTGGAACACAATCCGGCACTGCATTCCAGAGACCGGACTCCAGATCACACAAAAGAACCTTCCCTGTTTCCGTGCCCGGCTGATACACTGCCAGCCAGCCGCAGCCACCGATTCCGGCGGTCAGGGGCAGTGACATACGCTCCGGCAGAGACGCTTCCCAAAGCTGTTCCGTATTTCTGATTGCCCGGACTGTCTGTGTGCTCATGTTTATTTCCGCATTCCAGATATTGTCTCCGGGACAGGAAAGAACATGCCGAACAACATTCTCATTCTGATCCATTCGGGTTACAGCCCCGTCCTCTACACCAACCAGAACTTCACTTGGATAATACGTGCCCAGTGTGCCGAAAACGACCTGTTTTCCATCCTCCGAGAAACCGATCAGTGAGGTAAAGGATACTCCAGGAACCGTAAACCAGTTCTCAGACTCTGTTCCATCAGCCTTCAGAAAATGAAGATCGGCCGCATTGCGGTCTTCCGCGTTCTGGGAGACAACCACAATGTTTCCCTGCGGACTCACAGCCACAGCAGTCATATTGAAGTCCTGAACCAGCACACGGCTCTCCGGATTGCTCACGCGGCTGATCAGCAGCAGTTTCTGCCTGTCATTGACCAGTGTACAGGCGGCGGCAATCTTCTCCTCCTGAGCACTCATGTCCGCGCTGTTAATCTGAAGATCTGCTCCGCCAAAAGGCCATGAAAATGCATCAGCCGGATTGATCTGCAGCATCGTGCCATCTATCAGCAGCGCACGAAGGCACCGATTTCCAGCGGAGGAAACATATGGTGAGGCAGCACAGAGTGTGCTGGACAGACCAATTTCAGAAACCAGGCGTCCATCCCTCATATTCAAAACAGAGATGACATCACAGCCAGTTGAATAAACGGCGATCAGCTGCTGTTCCTCATCTGTCCAGATCTCACAGGTTCCCGGCAGATTGTCTGTCTGCCAGGCCCAGACCTGTGTTCCCTCGTCCAGCCGCCAGGCTGATATCTCGTTCAGCGTGGTAAACGTATCTGCCAAGAAATCGAACGAATCCCAATCGATCGTATTACTAAACACCAGGACCATTTCTTCGGTCAGGAACACCGACAGGTCATTCGTCGTCAGGTCTTCTCCATAGCCATTGGCAGACGTATTCAGATCGATCACATGCCGGATCCCGCCGGTTTCCTTCTCGAAGATAAACAGCAGAAGACGGTCTTCTCCATCTGCCGGACTGCCCAACGCGACGATCTGGCCATGGACATCCACAGCCCACTTTGAAAAACTGTACTTTCCTTCCGGATCCGGATCAAAATCCATCAGAACCTGTCCATCCGGTTTCAACCGCCGGTAAGGTTTGACTTCCTCCGCCTTATCGCCCGACGCCTTGAGCAGCAGCTCCCCGTCGCTGCATGCAAGAAGCGAGTATCCATCCTCACTCCACAGAATGTTCCCGGTGCTCTGCTCGATCCTGCAGACAACAAACGCTGTGGATGCGATCAGAACATCCGGATTCAGACACTGGATTCGTGTGGTCGGATTCAGCAGCTTTGATTCCATGATGGTTCTTTCCCACATTTTTTCTCCCATGGGAGAAAAGCCTTTGACCACGCAGGGGCTGCTGGCGGTAAATGCCATGGATCCATCCTTTGCCACTGCGATATCATCAATCAGCAAAACCGTGTCCACAAGCGCCCGCTGTGTAAACAGCCGTTCATCATGATAGACATACAGCGCATCTGCAAGGACCTCTTCACTGGCAGCAACATAGGGACGTTCCGGATCTTTCGAGCCGGGAAGCACGTCGGCTGACTGGCGCATGGCCCCGATCCGGTCACCGCCCCGAAGCAGGTTGGCGGCATAGCCTGCGACAGCTTCTGATTCATTCTGCTGGGCCAGCCGAAGCGCTTGAGTGACCTGTGCGTTTTTTACAAGCAGAACAGAAGCAAAGCCGAGTGCGGTCACCACGATGACACCGGCTGCCATGCTGAGCAGGCGGATCTTTCTGCGCTGGGCACGCTGTACGAGATCGTCAAAATCACAGCCGATCATCGCAGCGGCCAGACGAAGATATTCACGCTTCAGCTTCGCACGGATTTCTGAGGGGCGGTCGGAGGACAGGTTCGCTGCCATCGGCTCGCAGGGCTGACCGTTTTCATCCTTCAGCAGCTGGGGCGGAAACGATTCCTCCGGTTTCCCGGTGACCAGCACGCAGAGCACGTGATCCCTTCCGTGAAGGTCAATGAAGGTATCCACCTCACGCATGCACCACAGAGACTCTCGAAACTGAGGCGTACAGATCACAATCAGATATTCCGATTCCTGCAGTGCTGTCTGAATGGACTCAGACAGGCTGGCAGAAAGCGGCAGCTCATCCTCATCCCGGAAAATCCGCCCCAGCCGCCTTTCCCCATTCCTGCGCAGGCGTGAGGGAATCGTGTATTTTTCCAGAAGCCTGTGGACAGCAACTGCAACAGTACGGTCCGGCTCCAGATGCCGGTAGCTGATAAACGCCTTGTATTTCATCTCTTCCCCCTCCACTTTCCATGCATCGTCCTATTTCATGTATCCGCTCGGCGTCATTTTCTTTCCTGTCGGTCAGGCGCACATCTCTCAAACGAATCGTAAAAATCCGGACATGCTGATATGCCTGCACTCAATGCAAAAGGCAGCCTGCACGGCTGCCCTTTATCCTGGCTTTTCCAGGCATTTGATCATGTTTCAGGCAGCCGGGATCTCTGTGCTGTCCATTTTTTCCGTCATGACTTCCCATGCTTTTTTCAGCTGCGGGTCATTCAAATCCCCAAATTCATAGATGCCCGGATCGCCTTCCGGCAACTCAGCAATCACATCCGGTGTAATGCCGATCTTATGCACCTTATTCCCATTGGGCGTATAGTACTGGGCAATGGTCACCTGCATGCCTGCGCCTTCGCTTCCAACCGGTGTAACCGCCTGAATAATGCCTTTTCCATAACTCTGCACGCCTACCACCGTGGCATCCGCACGGTCCTGCAGAGCACCGGTCAGGATTTCCGAGGAGCTTGCACTGTTCTCGTTGACGATCACCACCAGCGGCAGATCCACCCGGCCATCTGAGGTATACGTATAATCCTTCGTGCCATCCTTATATTCGGTATAGTACATCAGGCCCTGATCCAGGAAAAGGTCACCGATACTTTCCGCGTCGCTCACCCATCCGCCAGGATTGTCCCTGAGGTCGATAATCAGTCCTTTGATGCCCTTTGCAGTCAGAGCTTCCAGGGCTTCAGCGAACTTTTCAGAGCAGTCGCCTGCGAATTCATAGAGATAAATGTAACCGATATCGCCTTCCAGGACGGTGGATTCCACTCTGTTGACATTGACAACAGCGCGGGTCATCACAGTTTTGCGCTCCTCCCCGTTGCGAAGGAAGGTCACATTGACATCCGTTCCCGGCGTACCCCGCATGATTTCCACAGCATCATTGAGATTGTCCGCCGTGACATACATGTCCTCAACCATGTAAAGAATATCTCCGCGCAGGACACCGGCCTTTTCTGCGGGACTTCCGGTAAACACACGGATGGCTGTGCAGATTCCGGTGGTGTAATCCGCAGAAATCAGAATACCGACGCCGGCATACTCGCCTTCATCATCTTCCCACATGCTGGCATACTCTTCAGCCGTATAGTAAAACGTATACGGATCACCGATGGCACTGAGCATGCCCATTGCGGCCCCGTCGAGCATGCTATGCTCATCGGTATCCTCATAATAGTTTTCCTCAACAATCGCCATGATTTCCATGAGCGTGTTGTATTTCTGATACCGTTCATACTCTTCCCTGGAAATGGTGACCAGTTCGCCGCCCGCTTCCGGAAGACTGCTCTGTGTGTTCCTGACGCTGTCGCCACGAAACATGCTCTGCAGTCCAAGATACGGAAGCGCAGTGCATCCGGACAGCATGACAAGGCAGATGGCAAGGCTCACAACCAGAATGATTCTTTTCTTCATGCTTTATTCACCTTTCTTGTGGGTGGAACTGAGTGTACTGCTCATATCATCCAGCGCAGCCTGCAGCTGCGGGTCGGCAAGATCACCAAGCTTGTACATTCCATTGTCTCCCTCCGGGAGTCCAATCACAACATCGGGCTCAATCCCGACCTTATGCACAGCAAATCCCGATGGAGTGAAATACTGCGCGACCGTCAGCTGCATGGCCGCACCTTCCGCGTCAACCTGCAGCAGATGCTGCACAACGCCTTTCCCATAGCTGGTCACGCCGACCACACGCGTTCCCAGACGGTCCCGAAGCGCTCCGGTCAGCAGTTCCGAACAGGATGCGCTGTTCTCATTGACGATCACGCAGATCGGCAGATCCTCTGCGCCTTCTGATGTTCTGTAATACTGCTTCTGGCCGTTACGATATTCAATGTAGGTCAGAACGCCGCTGTCCAGAAACAGATCTCCAATGGCAAGCGCATCGTTCAGCAGTCCGCCCGGGTTGTCTCTCAGATCCAGAATCAGTCCTTCCATCCCCTGGGCTTTCAGGCCATCATAGGCTTCCTTAAACTGGTTTGCACAGTCCCCCATGAATTCCCACAAACGGATATAGCCAATCTGAGATGTGAGCATGCAGGACTCCACGCGGTTGATGCTGATCTGTGCCCGTCCCACTGTCAACTCCAGCTTCTCATCGCCGCGCAGAAATGTCACATGGACGGTTGTCCCCGGGGTTCCGCGCATGATGGTGACGGCATCCTGGATTGTTTCCGGTGTGACCATCAGGTCTTCCACCTGATAGAGCACGTCACCGCGCTGTACACCGGCCGCTTCCGCAGGGCTGCCTGCAAATACACGGCTGATTGTGCTGGTACGGGTCACATAGGAGGTGCTGATCTGAATGCCGATTCCCGCATAGTTCCCCTGCTGATGCTCCATGTAGGAAGCAAAGCTTTCCGCAGTGTAATAAAAGGTATAGGGATCTCCAAGGGAATCGAGCAGTCCGGCTGCTGCCCCATCGAACAAACTGGACTCATCAATCTCCTCATAATAATTTGCTTCCACAACGTCCAGTATTTCCATGAGCGTATCCATTTTGCGATACTGCTCATAGAGTTCCCTCGGGATCGTCACGGTATCCGTCCCGGATGCCGGAAGCGCTTCCGATTCACTGCCTGCTGAAGGAAGGCAAAGCGCCGTCATCATCAGAAAGCAAAGGAAGATGGCTTTGATTCTTTGCAATACGTGCACCTCCTGCCTCTGCCGGCATTCCCCTGTCCGCAGCAGGCTTTGATCGTCATCTGCGCCGTTTCAGCGCTCCTGTTCTTCTTTCCTGCGCCGTTTTTTCAGTTCCATGAAAATTCTGAATGTCACAGCATCATCAAACTTCCGCAGATCCAGCCCCGTGTGTCTGTACACTTTGTCCAGTCTGTAAACCAGTGTATTCCTGTGAATGTACAGCTGCCTTGCTGTATCTGAAAGGTTCAGATCTTTCCGGAAGAAGGTGTCGATCGTATCCATAATATCCTTGCTGAGCACTTTCTCTGTTCTCGGAGAGAAAAGAACACGGAGATAGCTTTCTGCAATATTCTCCGGAAGTTCCACCAGGAAACGTTCCAGCATGAGATGGGAATATGCATAGATATAATCCCGCGGAGCAAACGTCCGACCGACTTCAATCGCACGGCGCGCTTCCATATAGCTGTCTTTCAGCTCATACAGGTCCGAAACGCCGTTGCCGATTCCGACCGTCATGGTCCGTGCAGTTTCACTCATCAGTGTTTCCTGAAGTGCTTGTGCAAACTGTACAGCTTCATCCAGTGTCTCGTTATCTGCGATTTCCTTGATCAGCGCAACCGTATGCCGGTCAATTTCCACCAGAATGTCGGAGTTTTCCAGCGGGGTAATGTCCTTCAGCATATCATAGGTTCTGGTGCTGTCCGTCTGCAGAATGTGAAAGATCAGAACACGTCTTTCCACTTTCCTGATCAGATTGTATTTCTGGCAGACGGCATCACAGTCTTCCTGCGCCAGTGTGCCAAGCAGCAGATGGCGGCACAATTCCATCTCTGAGTCTTCCGTCTCATGATGGGCTTCCAGTCCGCGAATCAGCGCTGCGCTCAGTTTAAGAATATTCTGCGCTCCGGGGACATTCCGGTCACAAATCAGCACAACCTCCGGATTGGTCACCCGTATGCACAGTTTGCCCATGATAATGACAGGAGTATCCTCCCGCAAGGCAGTCGAAGCACGGATGACAAGATGCTCCGGATTGGAAACAACAGCTTCCTGGTCCCTGTCAATCACCTGAACCGGGACACCCAGCTTCGCCAATGTTCCTTCAATCAGTTCCATCATCTGTAAATCAACCATGTCTATACCCCCTGTCCGTCAAAATGCACAAAAAACTATGTTTATTATATCATGTCTCTTCTTTTGTGAAAAGTGCCGAAAACCGGGCCGAACCATCCCCCGTCATGGCCCGCATCAGGGACAGCAAAAAGCCCTCACCCCTGCTTTTCGCAAAAGAATGAGGGCTGCCCGTTTCTCTGCTATTCTGGCGCACTCTCAAGAGAGTGCTTCCGGGATTCGCAGCTGCAGGCTGGAAGCAAAAAAAGAAGCGGCCTCGCGGCCGCTTCTCTGAAAAGACTTAGCGGGAAAGGATGGTCTTCTCGGTGTCCTTGTCGAAGAAGTGCAGATGGTTCACGTCGAAAGCAACGCGGATCTTGTCGCCTGCACGGCTTGTGGTACGAGGATCAACACGAGCGATGATGTTGCCGTCCTTGCCGGTGGTGGTCAGGTACAGGTAGGTCTCAGAGCCCATCTGTTCGGTGACTTCCACGTTCACATTGATCGCAGCGGTAGAATACTTCTCGAGGAATTCTGCGCCGTCATCGATGTTTTCAGGACGGATGCCCATGATAACTTCCTTGCCGATGTAGCTCTCGTCAACAAACTTGGCGATCTTGAAGTTCGGAACAACGATCTTGTTGTCGCCGAAGGTAGCCACGACATCCTGGCCTTCCTTGGAGAGGCGGACGTTGAAGAAGTTCATCTGGGGGCTGCCGATGAAGCCAGCGACGAATTCGTTGCCAGGGAAGTCATACAGGTTCTGGGGAGTATCCACCTGCTGCACAATGCCGTCCTTCATGACAACGATACGGGAAGCCATGGTCATAGCTTCGGTCTGGTCATGGGTAACATAGATGAATGTTGTCTGCAGGCGCTGATGGAGCTTGGTGATCTCAGTACGCATGGCAACACGCAGCTTAGCGTCCAGGTTGGAGAGAGGTTCGTCGAAAAGGAAGACCTTCGGTTCACGGACGATAGCACGGCCCAGAGCAACACGCTGACGCTGACCACCGGAGAGAGCCTTCGGCTTACGATTGAGCAGGTGAGCGATGTCAAGGATCTTGGCAGCTTCTTCCACGCGGCGCTTGATTTCATCCTTGGGGGTCTTGCGCAGTTTCAGACCGAATGCCATGTTATCGAACACGGTCATATGCGGATACAGAGCGTAGTTCTGGAACACCATGGCGATATCGCGATCCTTAGGAGCAACATCGTTCATGAGCTTATCGCCGATGTACAGTTCGCCGTCAGAGATTTCTTCCAGACCAGCGACCATACGCAGGGTGGTGGATTTACCACAACCGGAAGGTCCAACCAGAACGATAAATTCCTTGTCTTCGATGTCCAGGCAGAAGTCGCTAACTGCAGTCACGCCGCCCTGATAAACCTTATAGATGTGCTTAAGGGATACACTTGCCATAAATATCGTCCTCCTGTGTTTTTCAGCGGATGGTCTAGCACCGCTTGTGTACCCGTATTATAAATGGTTTTTCGTTTTTTGGGAACTGTCGGATTTGACAAGCATTTTGTAAGAACCTTGTGCATAATATGCAAACGGGTGTCTTTCTCACCAGGAACGACATTTTCAGAGCCCCTATGGTGTACAAATCCGTCTTTTCACAGCTCCGAAGTCGCCCGCATTTGGATAGATTCCTAATGAATCCATGGCTATTTTTGTGAAGACCATCCAAAGCCCAAGACTGTACTGACAGACCTGTTTTCTTCCCTCCGGGCCATTTTTCACTTCCTTTTTCTTAGAAATCCATCATGCTGGCGCATCGTTTTTTTACATTCTGCACAAAAACACATCTGTTTTCTGTTCAGAAAATGGTTTTCCCGGAAGGAAGCGCCTGACGGACCTGATCCGTTCTGTCTCTCTTTTGGGATTTAAAATCTGTCCACTGCTGCATGAAAATACGGGACCTCTCTGAGGTCCCGCAAAGTTGCGTTTCGTTTCAGCGTCTGGAGGAAAGATTTTCCCGCTCGCTATGGATGTTCTGTGCAAGGTTATTCACATTGAACGCAACAGAGCCCAGGTAATTTTCCCCCTGGCCGAGGAGTTCGTCCAGATAGGAGAACGTTTTCTGCCGCATCTGTTCGATCTGAGCCTTATTCTTTTCGAGCAGTTCGTTGGCCTCCACTTCTGCACGATGGTACACGGCTTCTCTGGAGACAAGTTCTTCCTGCTGCTGGCGAGCCGCATGCAGGATCTGCTCGGCACGGGCACGGGCATCATTGACGATGGACTGAGCCGTCTGCTCCGCTTCCTGCTCCTTCTGTTTTCTCAGCGCTTCACCGTCTGCCTGAATGCGCTGAAGATTTCCCTTCGCGGCGACAATCTGATGCTCTACTGCAGCACGGGACGTTTCTGCCTGCTTGGAAATTGCATCGGCATTCTGTTTTGCCCCGGTGACCAGTTCGTCCGCTTTTCCCCTGGCTTCTGCCAGAATCTGATCCCGTCTGCGCACAATCCGGTCGCCTTCGGCAACCGCTGCCGGCATCAGCTGGGCAAGCAGAGCCAGGCGCTCTGACAGTTCATTCTGGTCAATCTTGATGATGCCTGCTTTGATAAAGGTATGCGGCGCTTTATCCACAATATCCTTCAGCTCGTTGATAACACTGATCACTTTGGAAACGGAAGCAGGTTCGACGTCTTCTGCAGCCGGAGCCCATTGTTTTTCCGCAGGCTTCTCTTCAGCAGCTTCAGAAGCCGGAGTCTCTACGGTCTGTGCCTGAGCCGGCTCAGTCTTTTCCATTTCTTCTTCCTGAGGGTTCTGATCGTAATTCGTCTGTTCCATGTTTCAGCGCCTCTCTTTCATCCTTTGATCTGTTCAAAATGCCGGTGAATCATATGCTCAATATCTTTGGGGACAAACCCCTCAAGCGAACATCCGTAAGATGCCATCTCACGCACAGCACTCGACGAGATATGCGAGTGTTCCGGTTTGCCGATGAGAAACATCGTCTCCACATCCGAGCAGATGGCACGGTTGATCTGGGCAAGTGACCGCTCACCCTCAAAATCGGACACGGCGCGCAGGCCGCGCAGCATGACCTCGGCTCCGTGCTCAACGGCAAATTCCACGGTCAGCCCATCACTGGCAACCACTTCAATTCCCTGAAGATGGCGGGTGGCAATTCGGATCATTTCAAGCCGCTCTTCCAGTGAAAAAGCGGAATGTTTGTCCGGATTCTTCGACACGGCGATGATCACGCGGTCAAAGATCGCCAGTGCCCGCTCAATGATATCCATGTGCCCGAGCGTGATCGGATCAAAACTGCCTGCATACAGGCAGACATGTTCACGCATGCTCATTTTCCTCCTCGCTCACCGTGCGTCCGCAAATGGCAATGCCAACAATCCCGTATCGTCTCCGGTCCAGTATGTTCAGGCGCTCCGAAATCTGCGGCAGCTGGTCATTTTCAAATTCAATGATCACACGCCCATCCTCTGCCAGAAGCTTTTCACAAGCCTCTGTCACATCTCTCAGGTCGTGCATCATGTAAGGCGGGTCCAGGAAAATGAGATCAAATGCCCGGCCGGAAAGCCGTTGAACAGCATCATGCCAGTCTGAAAGAAAGATTTCACAGCGCTCATCAAATCCGAGTGACTGGGCATTTTTCTTTTCTACCAGATGTGCATTTCGGTCATGGTCACACAGAACCGCATGGGATGCACCGCGGCTGAGTGCTTCAAAGGCCAGGGCTCCGCTCCCCGCGAAAAGATCCAGGCAGACTGCATCAAAAATCCGCATCTGCAGAATATTGAACAGGTTTTCCCGAACCCTGTCCAGGGTAGGCCTCGTGTCTCTCCCCTTGGGTGCTTCTATGGTTCTCGAACGAGCTGTTCCCGCTATGATTCGCATGTCATGTCTCCATCCAGACCTTCAGAGGATTGGTTCAGTTCAGTTCAATGGGGCCCTTGGCTTTCGGAGCCTTTTTGCTTCTGGCATTCTTTTTGGCCTTTTTGCGGACGTTCTTCGCAATATCCGCATGGACACGGGAGCGCACTTTGACACCCTGTGTATATCCCACGCCATAGGCAAGGCCGGGGAACAGCACCAGAATGGGGCTCAGGCGTTCCAGCAGAAGCAGGCCTTCGGCATTGGAGGAGCCGATCATGTTGACATAAGGCATCAGGGAAAGCCGGATGATGATCCGCAGAATGCTCTCGAGCGTCCAGCCGCCGCCCGTACGGTAAAACGCAAGCGCCGGACCGACTTCCTCGCGGCCTTCAAGTGCGGCAACCCAGGAAGGCAGTGCGCCGATCCCGGTCATCTGCTTGCTGGTAATGAAGGCAAAGACCAGAGCACACAGGAAAAGAGGAAGCGTGCCAGCCAGTCCTGTCAGGAATCCTTTGAGCGGATGATAGGAGCGCGCGAGTTCCTCAGGCAGAATCTGTGCACCGGTCTCACGGCGGTGATGCATGATTTCTCCGTTGTTTACGGCAACCGATCCCTGACTCATGCCGCTCGAGTAGAATACAGCCAGGGTCAGGAAAACGACCAGTCCATTGACTACAATACGCAGCGCGAGGGAATCGAACATCATCATGCTGCAGACAATCAGATAAAGAACAGCCACAACCAGCAGACTGCCAAAAATCAGAAGCGCTGATTTTCCCGTCGTTGTGTCCACTGGGTTTCCGGTCAGGAACGGTTTGCTGACCACAATCGGTGCAGATGATGTCTTTTTGTTCTTTTCCATAAGTCCAACAGTCCTTCTTTCCTTAATCTTCATCCATAAAGGAATATTTCACTCTTCCTGTGGCCGCCAGAAGCACCTCATAACTGATCGTTCCGGCCCAGCCTGCGATGTCTTCCGCTGAGATGCATTCGCTGCCTTCCCTGCCCATGAGTGTCACCGCGTCACCGACCTGCACATCCGGAACATCCGTTACGTCAATCATCATCTGATCCATGCAGATCCTTCCGATCACGGGAACCCGAACACCGTGTATGAGCACCTGTGCCTTCCCACTGGCCGCCCTGTGGTAGCCGTCCCCGTAACCGCATCCGACAGTCGCCACTCGCGTCACACGTCCGGCATGCCAGGTACAGCCATAGGACACGCTTTCTCCGGGAGCAATGGTTTTCACAAACATGACACGGCTCTTCCATTCCATCGCCATCTGAAAATCAGCGTCCGTAGCCACAGGCGGGTAACCGTAGAGAACAATGCCCATGCGCACCATGTCAAAGGCGCATTCGGGTATCCGCCTGAGAATGGCCGCCGAATTGGCGCAGTGACGAATCACATTCGACGGAAGATCATCGGTCATCTCATGAAATCTTGCGAGCTGAAGATCCGTATAGGCTGCATCCTCCCCGTCCGCATCAGCAAAATGCGTAAAGACGCCGGTCAGTTTCAGCCCCTTCGCTCTGTTGACTGCATCCAGCACCTGATTGCGTTCTTCGAGAGTACGCACACCGATGCGCCCCATGCCTGTATCCACCTTGAGGTGCAGACACAGCGTTTTCTGCATGGCTTCAGCAGCTTCCGACGCCATGCGAATGTCCTCTACAGAAGAAACCGCAATGGTAATATCCTCAAAGGCGGCAGTTTCCATCTCACGTGCTGTGCTTTCACCCAGCACCAGGATCGGTGCGGAAATCCCCTTCATGCGCAGGTTTTTGCCCTCCGGAACAGTCGCCACCGCAAGAAAATTAGCGCCTGCCTTGAGTGCCGCTGCGGCCACCTCAGCGCTCCCATGCCCGTAGGCATCAGCTTTGACCACGGCAAGAAGCCTCGCTGAGTATGGCACAAGCGAACGAATCACCCGTACGTTATGACGGATGGCACTCAGATCAACCAGACGGCGGTTTCGCTCTCTTTCCGGCATGAAGGATCACTCCCGTACAATGATCAGTTTCTTTCACTCAATTCCATTGACTGCTCAGCCTTTTTTCTTCACTTCGTGCTCATGAATCTGCTTATTGAGGAGATTGATGTCTCCGCAGCCCATCGTAATGACCAGGTCTCCCTTTTTCCAGTGTGCTCTGAGCCACGCTTCCGTGTCATCAAAGCTCGGTGTCCAGTATGCCTCCAGTCCGTGCTCCCGCATGCCCTCTACCAGCATGCCGGAATTCAGATCCCCGGGATCCTTTTCTCTGGCGGCACAGATGTCCGTCACCAGCGTGATATCTGCTTCCCGGGTGCAGGTCAGATAATCCTGAAACAGGCTTCTGACACGGCTGAATGTATGCGGCTGCATGACGGCAATGACGCGGCCGTCTGACCGTTTTCTGGCTACATGTACTGCATTGCGCATCTCAGCCGGATTGTGTCCGTAATCATGGAAGATTTCCACACCGTCAATCGTATCGGTCAGCTCAAAGCGTCTGTGCGCGCCGATAAAAGCAGAAATGCTAGCACAGGCTTTCTGCATATCCGCACCAAGCTGATGCGCAGCCGCAAGGGAGGCCAGCGCATTTTCCACATTGAAGGCACCCGGTACCTGCATTTTCACTGCGCCAAGCTTCTCACTGCCGAACATCACGTCGAAGGAAGCATAGCCGTGGGCATCCTCACTGTACTGCCCCGGATGATAGTCGCAGGCATCCGTCAGTCCAAAGGTAAATTTTCTGCAGTTCAGTTTTTCAAACTGACGCATAATCCGTTTATCGGTGCCTTTTCCGATGGCCACGCCGCTGCTCGGCAGTTTGCTGAGAAAAATGCCGAATGTCTCCTCGATCTCATCAAGATCCCGATAGCAGTCCAGATGGTCGGCATCAATATTCATGACAACGGCCATGGTCGGGGAAATCTGCAGGAAGGAGCGCCTGAACTCGCATGCCTCTGCAAGAAAGATATCGCTGTGCCCGATCCGTGTGGATCCGCCGATGGCATCCAGTTTTCCGCCGATGTGAACACTGGGGTCCAGCCCGCATTCCACCAGAATCTGTGACAGCATGGACGTCGTCGTGGTTTTCCCGTGTGCCCCGCAGATTCCGACTGCCCACGGATACCCCTGCATCAGCTGGCCAAGCAGTGTGGCTCTCTCCATTCTGGGAATTCCAAGCCTTTCTGCCTCCACAAGCTCAGGATTGTCCGCAGGAATGGCCGCGGTGTAGACAACAAGGTCTGCTCCGTGCACATTTTCGGCTCGGTGTCCAATAAACACCTTCGCCCCTGCTTCACGCACGTCATTCATCAGATACCCGTCCGTGCGGTCTGAGCCCGTCACCTGATAACCTTCGGAAAGCAGCATCTCACTGAGTCCTGACATGCTGGACCCGCCGATGCCGACCATATGAATCCTTTTTCCCTTGAAATTGCGTATATCCGTTCCCTGCATGCGTATGACAGCCTCCTGCAGCAGTTCTTATTCAAACAATCGCCTGAAACATCTGCATTATACTCATGCGCGAGATTCGAATCAAGTCTGTGAGCCCAGAACCTGCTTTCGGGCATATGGATTGTTTTTCATTGTCTTCTTTTTGAATTCCTGTTGACACGTCCCGCAGGCTTCTCCTATAATCGTTGCATATGCAACGATTGCGGAGGTGTGCCATGCCCAATATCATGCGATCCATTTCTGCCACCTATCGGGCCGCCATGCTCTACCGTGAGCATGCGCTGGAAGGGACCGGCCTGGGCCCCTATCAGACGCCCTACCTGATGGTTTTATATAGAAAGGAAGGCATTTCTCAGGAAGCCCTGTCCCGTGACCTGAATCTGCACAAGTCCACGGTGGCCCGCCAGCTCATGGCTCTGGAGAAAGACGGTTTTGTTTTCAGAACACCTGACCCTGCCGATCACCGGCAGATCCTGGTCTTTCCCACGGAGAAAGCGCGCAGCCTGGAAGAGCGAATCCGTTCCATTCTGTCCGGCTGGTCTGACTTCCTGCTTGAAGACTTTACACCGGAAGAGAGAGAAACCGCACTGGAACTGATGAACCGCATCGCCAGGAAAGCAGACCAGGGGGTAAAGGAGCAGAATCTATGATCTATCATTATCTGAAACCGCGTATGGCCCGGATTATCATTCAGGTCATCATCAAATTATCCGGGACCATCGTCGAACTTCTGATTCCCTCCATTCTTTCTGCCATTCTTGATGACTATGCCCCCATCGGCGACCTGCACGGAGTCTACCTTTACGGCGCATTCATGATTCTCTGCGCACTGCTCGCCTGGATTGGGAATATTACCGCCAATAAAATGGCAACCGCCATTTCACGCGACTTCATCATGGATGTCCGCCGGGATCTTTTCAGCCGCATGTCATCGCTTTCCGCCCGGCAGAGAGATCAGCTGACTGAAGCTTCCATCAATTCACGCCTGACCAGCGACACCTATAACCTGCATGCCATGGTGGACCGCATGCAGCGCCTGGGCATCCGGGCCCCGATCATGCTCATCGGCGGCATCATGGTGGCGCTGATGCTGGATGTCCGCCTGACACTGGTCATGCTCTGTGCCATGCCTTTTCTCGCCGCGATTGTGTATATCTCCTCCAAAAAAGGTGTTCCGCTCTATACCCGCGTGCAGGAAGGGAATGACCGCATGGTCAGAAAAATCCAGGAATCCATGACCGGCGCACGCATAATCCGTGCCCTTTCCCGCGGGGAGATGGAGAGAGAAGCATTCGAAGGCATCAACAGTGACCTTTCCGCCCGCCAGCAGAAGGCGGATCTGACCATGGCTTTTGTCAGTCCCCTGGTCAATCTGGTGCTCAATATCGGCCTAGCTTTCGTGATTCTCGTCGGTGCACTCTCTGTCAGCCGCGGCACAACCCAGCCGGGCACCATCATCGCCTTTCTCAGCTATTTCACCATCATTCTCAATTCGCTGATTATGATCTCCCGCATCTTTGTCATCTGTTCCAAGGGAACTGCCAGCGCGCGGCGTATTTCCGAAGTCCTCCAGCTTCCGCAGGATCTTCAGTCCTCCGGGAAAGCATCCGCCGCTGCATCCCCTGCGCATATTGCATTTGAGGATGTCTCATTTTCGTATCACGGCGGCATTCCCGCCCTCTCCCATATCTCCTTCACGCTGCCGAAAGGAAAAACCCTGGGCATTATCGGGCCGACCGGAAGCGGCAAGAGCACACTGCTCTCGCTTCTGCTTCGCATGTATGATCCCGATGAAGGGCGCATCCTCCTCTCCGGAAAAGATCTCCGCACACTTCCGCTTGAGGAAATCCACCGCAATATCGGGGTTGTCTTCCAGAACGATTTTCTCATGAAGGATACGCTCAGAGAAAACATCCGCTTTGAAAGAGACTACCCCGATCAGGTGCTCTTCCAGGCTTCCGAGACGGCGCAGGCGCCGTTTGTGCGTGAAGTCGGACTGGATCACCTGCTGGCCGTCAAGGGACGCAATCTGTCCGGCGGGCAGCAGCAGCGTGTCCTTGTATCCCGCGCCCTGTCCGGATCCCCGGACCTTCTGCTGCTGGATGACTGTTCTTCAGCACTCGACTACCGGACGGACCGTGAACTCCGCCACGCACTTCGGCGCGACCACGGAGACGCCACGCTGGTTCTCATCTCTCAGCGTGTATCCTCGGTCATGGCCTGCGACGACATCCTGGTCATGGATAAAGGCGCGGTCATCGGCCACGGAACCCATGCCGAACTCCTGAAATCCTGCAGCGCGTACAGAGATCTGTGCCGTCTGCAGCTGGGAGGTGACGCCGCATGAGCAATCCGCGCAGCATGAATGCCTCCTCCCGCCCGAAGCAGAAAACCAGTCACATTCTCAGACGGCTGCTCGCCTATCTCGGTCCCAGCAAATGGGCCCTTCTCCTCGCCTGCATCTTTGCTGTTCTGGGCAACTCGCTCGCGCTTCTTTCCCCGAGGCTCTCCGGCCTGGCCATCGATGCGATCTCGGGCTCGTCCGTTGATTTTCCCCTTGTCTATCGTTTTGCCTTCCTGATGGTGCTCACAGCGCTCCTGTCTGCCGCCATTTCTCTTGCGCAGTCTGCCGTCATGATCCGGATTTCCCGGCGGATTGTCCGGAAAATGCGCCAGGATCTGTATGACCATCTGACAGTACTCCCTGTTTCCTTTTTCGATACGCATCAGACCGGAGATGTCATCTCCATCATTTCCTATGATGTGGATACTGTGGGTTCTTCCCTTTCCACGGATATCACCCAGATGATCTCCAGTCTCATCACCGTGGTCGGCTCCTTTTCCATGATGCTGTCCATTTCCCCGGTGCTCCTTCTCGTCTTCGCCTTCACCATTCCCCTTTCCATTCTCTTCACGCGCTACCGTGCCCGAGTGGTCCGCCCGCTCTTCCGCAGCCGCTCCCGTGCGCTGGGCGAGCTCAACGGTTTTGCCGAGGAAGCGGTTTCCGGGCTTCGAACCATCCGCGCCTATCACAAGGAAGACGCCTTCTGCACCCGTTTTGCCTCGTTTAACCAGAAAGCCGCCTTCGCCACATGGAAGGCAGATTCCACGGCCTGTGTGACCGGACCCACGGTCAACTGCATCAGCAACCTCTCTCTGGCGCTGGTTTCCATCTTCGGCTCTCTGCTGTTTATGCGGGGCGGCATCTCTCTGGGCGGCGTTTCTTCCTTTGTTCTGTACTCGCGCAAGTTTTCCGGCCCGATCAATGAGTTTGCCAACCTGATCGCTGAGCTTCAATCCTCCCTGGCCGCAGCCGAGCGTGTGCTGTCACTGTGTGATCTGCCTCCGGAAATTCCCGATGCACCGGACGCAAAGCCGCTCTCTGCCTGCCGTGGCGAAGTCAGCGTGTCCCATGTCAGCTTTTCGTATGAGCCCGAGAAGGAAATCCTGCACGATGTCAATTTCACTGTCCGCCCCGGCGAAACCATTGCCATTGTCGGTGAAACCGGATGTGGAAAGACCACACTGATCAACCTCCTCATGCGCTTTTATGATGTCTCGTCCGGTGCAATTCTGCTCGACGGCGAAGACATCCGCAACCTGCGCCGCAGCGATCTGAGGCGACAGTACACCATGGTGCTGCAGGACACCTGGCTGTTTGATGGGACCATTGCAGAAAACCTGGCCTACGGCCGGCCGGATGCCACGCGTGAAGAAATCATCCAGGCCGCAAAGGCTGCCCATATTCATGAAATGATCATGGGCATGCCGGACGGGTACGACACACAGCTCACCGACGGCGGCGGCAGTATTTCCAAGGGCCAGAAGCAGCTGCTGACCATTGCCCGTGCCATGCTGATGGATGCGCGCATGCTGATTCTCGATGAGGCCACCAGCAACGTCGACACGAGAACAGAATTCCTCATCCAGGAAGCCATGGTCTCCCTGATGCAGGGGCGCACCTGCTTCATTATCGCCCACCGTCTGTCCACCATCACCGGCTGTGACCGGATTCTTGTCATGGATCACGGCAGACTCGTTGAGTCCGGTACACACGATGAACTGCTCAGGAAAAACGGCATGTATGCTGCCCTGTATGCCGCACAGTTTGATCAGCCCGCATAAACCCGTTTTCAGCTGTTCTTCAGATGATGATCACACACATTTCACATGGATGCTGTATCCTGACCATGTCAGGCAGGCAGCACCTGCCTGTGACAGCGTTTCTTCATTACACTCCCCCATACCTTCCACCTTCTGCACCGAAATGTCCTGAGCGTTTCGGTGCTTTTCCTTTGCCCTGAACAGGGGGCATATCAGACAGATGCACCGGTTTCACCATTTTCCCGCGCCTGCATATCAAAGCCATGCACGGCATATGCTTGACAAACCCCTGCATCTCGCCTATATTCTGTCCCGTCACAGGATTCTCTTCGTATTGGGAGGCACGCTTATGACCAAGGCACTCATTTCTGTCACAGGTCTTGATACGACCGGCATCATTGCGCGGGTGGCCACAAAACTCGCGGACATGAACATCAATATTCTCGACATTACCCAGACCATTCTCGACGGTTACTTCACCATGATGATGGTGGTCGATCTCGACGGCGCCCATATGGGCTTTGCAGACATTGATAAAGAGCTGCAGACCGTCCGGGATGAACTGAAGATGTCCATTCATATGCAGCGCATGGATATCTTTGATGCCATGCACCGCATTTAACCGCAGCAGAGGAAGTGAATGCCCATGATAGAAACCGGTGAAATCCTCCAGACCATGCGCATGATCCAGGAGGAAAACTTCGATATCCGCACCATCACGCTGGGTATCAATCTGCTGGACTGTGCAGATCATGATCCCCTCGTCTGTGCCGAACGGGTTTACGACAAAATCTGCAGGACCGCTCAGCATCTGGTTGCGACCGGTGAAGCCCTGGAACTTGAGCTGGGGATCCCGATTGTCAACAAACGCATTTCTGTCACCCCGGTCAGTCTGATCTGCCAGGGGGATCCGCGCCCCATTGCCCAGGCACTCGACCGTGCAGCAAAAGAAACCGGCGTGAACTTTATCGGCGGTTATTCCGCTCTGATGCAGAAAGGCGCCACTCTCGCCGATGAGCGTCTGCTCGCCTCCATTCCCGAGGTGCTCAGCACCACCGAACGCCTGTGCTCTTCTGTCAATGTCGCTTCAACGCGCGCCGGGATCAACATGAACGCCGTGCGCGAGATGGGCGAAATCATTAAGGAAACTGCCCAGCGCACAGCCGACCAGGACGGTCTTGGCTGTGCCAAACTGGTCGTGTTTGCCAACGCGGTGGAGGATAACCCCTTCATGGCCGGAGCCTTCTGCGGGATCGGTGAACCGGAGTCCGTCATCAATGTCGGTGTCTCAGGTCCCGGCGTCGTCAAGAAGGCGCTGGAAAGCTGCAAGGGAGCACCATTTGATACGGTTGCGGAAACCATCAAGCGGACAGCCTTCAAAATCACGCGTGTCGGCCAGCTGGTTGCCCGCGAGGCCAGTCAGCGGCTGGGCATTCCCTTCGGGATTGTGGACCTTTCCCTCGCACCGACACCCGCAAGAGGCGATTCGGTTGCCCATATTCTCTCTGAGATGGGGCTCGAGATGGCCGGCGCACCGGGTACAACCGCAGCCCTCGCACTGCTGAACGATGCCGTCAAAAAGGGCGGCGTCATGGCTTCCAACCATGTGGGCGGGCTCTCTGGCGCCTTCATTCCCGTCAGCGAAGACATCGGCATGATTGAAGCGGCCACAGCCGGCGCTCTGCATCTTGAGAAGCTCGAAGCCATGACCTGCGTGTGCTCGGTCGGACTGGATATGATCGCCATTCCCGGCAACACATCCGCCGCTACCATTTCCGGCATCATTGCCGATGAGGCTGCCATCGGCATGGTCAACAATAAGACCACTGCTGTCCGCGTGATTCCCGCTGTGGGAAAGAAAGCCGGGGATACAGTGGAATTCGGCGGTCTCCTCGGATTTGCCCCGGTGATTCCGGTGAACAGTTTCAAATGCGATGAGTTCATCGCCCGCGGCGGACGCATTCCTGCCCCGCTCCATTCCCTGCGCAACTAATCATTAAAGGATGAAATCATGAGTAATTTTGTTGATCGCGTCAAGATCACCTGCAAGTCCGGAAACGGCGGCAACGGCGCTGTTTCCTTTCACAGAGAGAAATTTGTCACCAACGGCGGACCGGACGGCGGCGACGGCGGTCACGGCGGTGACGTCATGGTGTATGCTGATCCCAACATGCATACGCTCCTCGATTTCCGCTTTCACAGCAAGTATGCTGCCGAAAGCGGCGGAAACGGGTCAGGCGGCCGCTGCTCCGGCAAGCGCGGTGAAAGCATCACAATCAAAGTGCCGGCCGGCACTGTCATCCGGGATGCGGAAACCAATCTCATTGTCATGGACAT
>R21__coassemble_90_pt1 | contig 72580 bp, 60 predicted proteins | sample R21__metabat2_high_PE_034 | metagenome-assembled genome bin R21 | reverse complement strand
GAGATCTCCAGCTGGTGGCTGGCGCGATCGAAGCGACCATCACCCCGGAGAACTCTGACCCGGATATTCAGTATGCAGATGACATCGAATTCGACGTCCTGTATCCTGACCCGGAGCTGACCTTCACCACACGGATGGCGGATATTCCTCTTGCCATTCAGGAAAAGATCTTCGGCAACGAGATCGACGACAATGGCGTCCTGATCCGGACTTCCACGGACAAGCCTCCGTACTTCGCGGTTGGCTTCAAGAGTGAGAAGTCCAACGGTAAGTTCCGCTATGTGTGGCTGTACAAGGTGCGGGCGAAACCCCTCACCGAGAACTACGCCACCAAGGAAGGAACGACCATCAACCGCCAGACCGGTGAGGTGGAGTGGACCGCGATTAAGCGCACCCATGACGCCCGGTACCAGGCTGTTGCCGACGAGGGCGAGAACGGCTTCACGGCTGAGAGCGGAGCGACCTTCCTCTCCAGCGTGTATACGCCCACCTTCACCCCGTAATCCCCATAACCTTGCCCGCCGCATGGCCATGACGCTGTGCGGCGGCTTTTCATTCTGTGATGGAGGGAACGCAATATGATCACTTGTACGCTCGGTGAAAAGAAATACACCATGGACTTTGTTTCCGGTAGGGCGCTGCGGGAAATGGAGCCTGCCGCGAAGACCTATGGCAAACTGGTCCGTCTGTCCCAGGATGCCGTGGAAGGAAAAGACGTCACTGAAGAGCAGATGACGGTAACGGACGCTCTGGACACCATGGTGAAATGGTTCTGCATCCTGTTCAACAACCAGTTTACCCCAGATGAAGTGTACGACAATTATCCCGCTGACCGGCTGATGCACGATATCGCGCTGGCCCTGATGGCGGTTCAGACCCAGACCACTGAGGTGCTGGATTCTTTCCCTACGATTCCGGTGACGCAGGAAGCGGATCAGATCCTGAAGGAGATCGGTCAGGAACCCTGACGCTGCCGGAATACGTGTACGCCACCTACAACGAACTGATGAAGAATGGCTGGCGGATGAAGGAAATTGACGAAATGGACATGCTGGGTTTCCTGCGCCTGCGGGCATGGGACGCTCGGCGGGAACAGGAAAAGAAAAAGCCCCGGCAGCGCTTCATTGATGAAGTCTGGCCGGGGATGAAATCGGGATGACGCAGATCGAAAACAAGGGATTGTTTGATTTACTACCGGATTATCTCTGCAATTATTTCGGATGCCTTAGCTCAAGGATAGTCGGTTCAAATTCGCTTTTGTTGTCAGTCTTGTCGCTTTCGGGAAGAAGAGTAAAGTCAAGAGGAGAATCTTTACCGCCGCTGACCTTGTCCAGCTCGTCCATGCTTAGTTCCCGCTTGCCGTTCGTCGTCAGGATCTCATCGACCTTTGCCTTCATTTCCTTATCCATGGTTGCAACCTTTCCGCTGCTGTGCAGCCGTTCAAATCGAGGTGTCACTGGTTGATACGTAGCGGATAGCCCACTGACAGTACTTTTGAAAATAATACTGGATACTGGAAGGATGATTTCGCGAGTTAGATGCTCCTTGATCGAAAAAGCGCATCCAGGCTGTCGCACATATATCACGATGCGAGCCCTACCGCCATCTAATCCCATTATATTCAACATACCCCAAATTGCAATGAAAAAGAAGGTGAACTTTCATGGCCGAAACCCTGCGCGAACTGGTAGTTGCGCTGTCGCTGGACTCCAGCAATTTCTCGCGCAATATGCGCACCATCAATGCGCAGATCAAGGAAGCCGAGTCTACCTTCCGTCTGGCTGGCGCTGGCGTGGAGAACTTCGAAAAGACCATTGCCGGAACTGAAGCGAAGCTCTCCATGCTGGGGAATAAGCTCACCCAGCAGAACCGGGCTGTAGAACAGTACAGCCGGGCGCTCGTTGCCGCCAACGATAAACTGAAGGAGAACTATAACCGCCATCAGGACTACACCCAGCGTTTGGAGCAGGCCAAGACCCGTCAGGAAGACTTGCGCTTTGAGGTGGAAACCTCCAAGGCAGCGTATGAGCATTACCGGGATACCCTCGGGGAAACGGACTCCGCGACGATTGCCGCAAAGCAGAATCTGGAACGGTACCAGGAGGAGCATGCAGAGGCGACCGCAGAGGTCACGAAGCTGGAAGGTCAGGTCAAGGCCCTGCAGAAAACCATGCAGAACAGCGCCGATACCGCCTCCAAAGCCGCGACGGATCTGAACAACGCCAAGGCCGCTGCCCGGGATACGGAAGCGGAAATCAAACGGCTGACGGAACAGCTGTACCGGATGCAGTCCGCTTGGACGCAGGCCGGGGAAACGCTGACGGCCATCTCCAAGAAATGCGAAACACTGTCCAAGAGCCTGACCAAAGCAGGCCGGACAATGACACGCACCATCACTACGCCTATTCTGGGGCTGGGTACCGCCGCCGTGAAGGCTTCCATCGACTATGAATATGCCTTCGCTGATGTGCGGAAAACCGTAGAAGCCACTGAAGAAGAATATGAACAGCTTTCTGATTCCGTGAAGCAGATGAGCACGGAGGTTGCCGCTTCCGCTGAAGACATCGCGGAAGTCATGTCTATCGCCGGTCAGCTGGGCATTGAGAATGAGCATCTGGCGGAGTTCTCCCGGACCATGATTGACCTTGGGAACAGCACGAACATGGTGGCAGCGGATGCCGCCAGTCAGGCTGCCCGGTTTGCTAACATCATGGGGATGAGTCAGGAGCAGTTCCAGAACCTCGGCTCTACGCTGGTTGACCTTGGTAACAACTACGCCACGACAGAATCGGAGATCATGGAGATGTCTCTCCGTCTCGCCGGTGCCGGAAAGCAGGTCGGCCTGTCAGAAGCACAGATCATGGGCTTTGCTGCAGCGCTGTCCTCTGTCGGTATTCAGGCCCAGATGGGCGGTTCTGCCTTCAGTAAAGCCCTGATCAAAATGGAAGTCGCCGCCGCGACAGGCGGTGACGCGCTGGAGGACTTTGCCCGGGTATCCGGGATGAGTGCCTCTCAGTTCAAAGACCTGTGGGAGCGGGACGCCGCTTCCGCTTTTCAGGCGTTTATCGTCGGCCTTTCCAAAATGGATGAGGAAGGCGTCAGTGCCATCAAAACCCTGGACGATATCGGGATTGCTGAAATCCGGCTCAGGGACACCCTGCTCCGTGCTACCAACGCCACGGAGCTTTTCAGTAAAACGCAGGCGACCGCCAATAAAGCATGGGCGGAGAATACCGCCCTGACTACGGAGGCGAATAAGCGGTACGCCACCACGAAGAGCCGTCTGACCAATCTGAAGAACACAGCGCTCATGTTCGCCCGGCAGATCGGTGATGACCTGAACCCGACCATCCAGCAGATCATCGACAATGTGAACGGTCTGCTTCAGAAGTTCCTGTCCCTTGACCAGAGCCAGCGGGAGTCCATTGTGAAATGGGCCGCATTCGCTGCCGCTGTCGGTCCCGTTGTGCTGATCCTTGGGAAAGTGGTCGGCGCTGTCGGAAAGGTCACAGGCGCTCTGGGTACCGCCTTCACTGCCATCGGGAAGTTCTCTGCGAAAGTCAGCATGGCTGGCGGGGGGCTCGGTGGTCTGGTGAAAACACTGGCCTCCTCCAAGCTGGCCATGGTAGCCCTTGCTGCCGCTGTTGTGTATGGCGCTGTGAAGCTGGTGGACTATGCTTCCGGCGCGAAAGCCGCCCGTGAAGCCCTCGAGGGCATGGCTAAAACAGCGAAGTCATGGAAGGAAACCGAAGCGGATACCTTCTATGGCCGGAGCAAAGGTCTGTCATTCTTCGGCATGAGCACAGATGACTTCAAGCGGAATAACGCCAGCGCCCAGGAGTGGGTCAACGGTGTTCTTGGCATCTGGTCTGACGGAAAGAAGGAAACGGACGAGATCATTTCCGAATGGACGGAATCCTTCAAAAGCCTGACCGGCAGTACCCGGGAATCCCTGCAGGAAATGAAGGAAACAGCGGATGCCGCCGGGTACACCTCCGTTTCGGATCAGCTGCAGGCGGACATCAAAACGCTGGACGCCATGGACAAGGAGATCGCGGCGCTCCTGAAAAAACGGAAGAACCGGAAACTCACGAAGAAGGATCAGGTTCGTTTGCAGGAGCTGATCGATACCCGTGAGGCCATCGAGGTGAAATATCATCTGTCCGCCGCTGATACGGACGGCTTTGACACCATTCGGAATAAGGTGGAAGCGGAGATCGCCCGTGCGGAAGCCCGTGGACAGGAAGTCAGCGGTGAAGTCTATCAGGAAGCCATGGTGGCGGCTGCCCAGGGTATGGCCTCCGTCAACTCCGCTCTGGATGAGCAATATGACAAGGAATATGCCCTGATCCAGCTGATCGAGGACGCTTCTGAGCGTCAGGCGGCGCTGGATGCCCTGAACGCCAAGTATAATGAGGATCGCCGTGCCGCAGCGCTGGAATACGCCCGGCTCATGGTGGACATGGTGAATCCCGTCTGGCAGCAGGACAACGTCCAGGAAGCCAAAGGCCAGATCGGCGAACTGATGCAGATCCTGCGGCAGTACAGCACCGCGAAGACCGAGGAAGAAAAGAAAGCCTTCCTCCCTGACCTGCAGAAACTGACCGCCAGTATGGACGAGGGTGCTTTGACGGAATACGTCGGTCTGCTGACCCAGATCCAGTCCCTGCTGGATAGCGGCATGTCCAAAGATGAAGTGCAGGCCATGTTCCCGGATATCGACTTTACGACTGCGCTGGAACAGCTGGCTTCCATCCAGCAGTACCTGAAAGATAATAAGTGGGACACGAACCTGACCAGCCTGAACGAGATGTTCGGGGAAGCAGTCGGCGAAGAAGTCCTGAAGATCACCACGGATCTGGACATGACCGGGGCGAAAGCCCGCTGGGAGGAATGGGCCAACAATCCGGGTGCCATCACGACGGACGCGATCATTCAGGGATACTCCGAAGCGGAAAACGCGACGAAACAGCAGCCTATGGTGGAAGCCTTTGTGTCGAAATACACGGAGGTACCGGAAGGCGCGAACACGGCGCAGCTGACTCCTAAAGGCATTTTAGCCTATGTGAAGAAATATGCGGAATCTACTACGGGCGTGGATGTTTCTGGATTGAAACCTACGAACGTTACTGCCATTGTCAGTGCCTATAAAGAACTGGCAGAAGGGACGGACGTAAGCCAGCTGAAGCCCAGTGAGATCACTGCATATGTTTTCAAGTATCTGGAAAAAAACAAGGTTGATACCACTGGCCTGACGCCCGATTCCGTCACTGCGACAGTCATGGCGTATGAAGAGATCACCGGCGGTGCTTCTACCGCTGCCCTGAAACCCACGGATATTGTGGGCCTGATCGTCAAATACGCCGAAGCGGAAAATGTGGATGTGTCCGCGCTCTCTTCAGCCCAGGTGGAAGGCATTGTGACGAAATTCTCTGAGGCGACTGGCTGTGACAAGTCGGAGCTGATGAAGGAGTTCACGGCCTACATCACGGAATACAGGGAAGCCAACGGTGTGAAGAAGCCAACCCTGACTATGCAGGTTGGCCTTTCTGGCTATGATATGCTGGCATACCGTCAGTGGCTGAAGAACAACAAGGTCGAGGTGGAAGGCATCGTCCGGTTGAGTGAAGCCTACGAAGATCCCTCCGGCGCTCTGGGCGATCCCGGGGTGAAGTTCTGGAAGAACGGAGAAGAGATCCCGGTGACCGCTGTCACGGAGGATATGCTGAAACCGGAAGACGTCGCCATTCTGGACAAGGACGGTACGATGCACGTCCTGATCACCGCTGAAGTGACTGGTGCCCCTGAAGCCATTGCGGAAATGCGGGAACAGGTCGCTGAAGTGGATCAGCTCGGATTGACCAGTCTGGGGAAATTAATCGTACAGCCCAAAACCCTGATGGATTATGTTTCCCAGGCACGTGCTCAGATTAAGACGGCAGAGAAGGAAGCACACTCTTGGTATTCCTTTATTTTTGGCGGCGAAAGCGGTCGAATGGCTCTCTTGAATACTTATATGCAGAATTCATTTGACCCTGAAAGTATAGCTTCGCTCTCCACTTATGTGGCAGAGATTGCAGCAGCGGGCAGTGGTGAGATTATCGTCGGAACACAGGTCACCAGTACCAGCGAATGGGAGGGCGTTGCTTCTTTCTCCCAGCTGTCGGATGGTCAGCAGATCGTATACTGGCTGCCGATCGCGTCGACGTCCACATCGGTCACGCTGGAGCTGACGCTTTCGGGCGGAGGGACGACCGGAGCTATCCCAGTCTATTACAGCGGAACCACCCGGCTGACGACCCATTATGCTGCGGGCAATGCTATCCGGCTGATCTACAAAGTGAACGCCCCGATCAGCGGTTCAACCTACACTGGCTGGTGGGCTGACGCGAACTATGACAGCGGCAACACGTATGATCGCATCCGTCTGGGAAATTCCGTGGTGGTGAAAGAGAATTTCACATGGGCTAAACTGATCGTCGGTGATGATACCGGTTACTGGAACCTTGCCGGAGGCACCACATTCAATATCGATCACCCCATCCTGTATCCGTCCTCTAATGGTACAGCAGGGTATTATTTCTCCAACGCTTATATCTGTTATCCGACTGTCAGCTTGCGGACAGTAACTGGGGATGACAATTTCTCTGTCACCGCACGGAAGATGGTGTACCTGGTCGGTCGGCTGAATGGCAGAGAATTTACGGTTGAGAGTACGGACTGGCTGACCACAAGCCCTTCGGACTCAACAGGAACGCTGACCTTCATTTCCCTCGGGTACATGTACAACACCTATCAGATGTACCTGTATCCGGAGCATCCCATGTATATGTTCGTGGATGGCGAGTTCCGCAGCCTGAGTGAAGTGGCCTACAACGCCAGCGTTATTGCAAATGACGCCTCGGCGACGGCAACAGAGAACGCCGCATCCATTAACACGCTGCAGGATCAGATTTCCATGAAGGTCTCCCAGACCACCTACGACAGTGATCATACCGCAATCGAGCAGCGGCTCTCCAATGTGGAGCAAACAGCTTCTGACTTCAAGGTAGAAATCACCCGGAGCGTTGCGGAACAGGTCGCCGAGGTGGCTGGTGATGTGGACGGGCTGGCGGAGGAGATCGCCGGTTTCAAGGACACTGTCACAGGCTATATGGACTTTAATGGCGACTCCCTTGCTATTGGTGTGGTGGGCAGTTCCTTCAAGACTGAAATCACGAACACGGAAATGGCCTTCACTGAGAACGGGGAGAAAGTCGCATATGTCTCCAACAACGATATGTATATCACCCGCGCCAGAGTAACCGATACTTTGTCGGTTGGTACAGTCAGCAACGGATACTTCGACTTTGTTACCCTTCCCGGAGGACTGGCCCTCAAATGGCGTGACGCCGCTTCGTAAGGAGGAAGACCATGGCTACAACGTTTACAGCCAGATACAGAATCACAATCAGTGCATCTGATAAGGATCACACGAAGAATGAGACGATATCAGCATATATTGAGCGCATTAGCCCATCCAGCATGAGTACGACGGGGGTTTCCGTCTCAAGCGCCACCATCGATATGGAAGGAACAACATTCTGGTCTGGCGCAGGTAACAATCCATATCTGGACTTTGAGAATTATGGGCGTGTATACGTTTCTACTTCAGTCACTGACAAAAGTTCAATCCCGATCACATGTCCCAGTGGCTTCAGCTTAAACAATCTGTTAAGCGTCAGCAGTGACTGGATAGGAATCTATGCTTATAAGAGTTCGAGCGGCAACGTCTGTACGTACTCCAGCACTGCCGCGCAGTTTATCATCACAGCCACCTGTGTCCAGAGCTATGGAAAGTCCTCTGTCACTGTAACATCGAGCGTAGAAGCAGGCGGTACATCCACGGTTTCCTTCACAAACCCCTATCTGAATAACGTGTACCATGCTGTGAACTGGAAGTTTGGTTCCAAGACCTACAGTACGCGATCGGGCTTTGGCGATAGCTCCATTTCGTACACGATTCCAGTAAGCTGGCTGACCGTCATTCCAAATGCCACATCTGGCACAGCGACCGTCTCTGTAACAACGTATGCCGGTGATGGAACGAACCTTGGAACAGACAATTTCAGCTTCACCATCACGGCTCCCGCGTCTGCCGTACCAACCATCTTCCTTGCCGCAGCCAGGATTGACAACTCCGTACCATCCAGTTGGGGCGTTTACGTACAGGGACAGAGTGGGTTGCAGATTACCGCGACTGCGTCCGGGTATCAGGGAAGTACGATTTCTTCCTATACCATATCCGGCGGAGCGACAGGCACGCAGACATCCAACGTATTTACTATCTCCGTAATCTACTCCAGCGGTACAGTCACCTACACAGTGAAGGCAACTGACTCTCGTGGTCGGACAGCATCCGCCAGCGTAAGTGTGTCTGTGGTGGCGTATTCAGCTCCGTTGCTCTCTGCTACAGAGGCTTTCCGGTGTGTTGCTGCCGGGACCGCCTCTGATACAGGCACTTACATCTCCGCAAAGGCCAGTGGCACTTACTCCTCAGTCAGCAGCAAAAACAGCATGACGTTGAAGGTGCAGTATGCGCTTACAACAACCGGTGCATACTCCACGGCAGTAACGCTCACCAATGGTACAGCTTCTGTTATCGGAAACGGCTCCATAGACGCGAACTACTCGTTCTATGTGAAGTTTACTTTGACCGATCAGTTCAATAGCATCGAAAAGGTGCTGAATGTCGGCACAGCAGCGTACACGATCTTTTTCCGGCAGGGCGGTAAAGGCGTCGCATTCGGGAAGGTGTCTGAACGGGCAAATGCTGTGGAGATTGATTCCAGTTGGGATATATACCATGGCAACGACAAACTGAATGGCACGGTGCCCATCACCCGGGGAGGAACTGGAGCAGTAACAGCACCGCTGGCCCTTGTGGCTCTCGGCGCTGTTGCGAAAGCTGGTGATATCATGACCGGCAACCTGTCTATCAAGGGAACCTACTACCCGTCCCTGTATCTGCTCCCCACTAACAATGATACGACAAACCGGACAGTATTCGAGGGGAGCTATGTTGGTGCTTCCTCTTTTGCTGCATGGGAGGATGCTACAGGGAACAACCGAAGGATGCTGGAAGTTCGAACCAAGGCCTATGCCAGCAGCCTGGACAATGCTGTCATGGTTAGAGTTTGCGATGCTGGTACCTGGGGCAATTACCGTGTATTCCATGCCGGAATGGAAACCGCGATCCCTATTGCAAATGGGGGCACTGGCGGAACAACGGCGGCAACTGCCCGGAGTAAAATCGGAGCGAATAATGCCAGCAATCTGACAACGGGAACTGTAGCAGCAGCCCGGCTTCCATTTAAGGTGGCCTACGGATCGGGCAACGTTTCAGGTAGTTCCGGGCTGAATATCAATTATTCGTCTGCAGGATTCACATCTGTCCCATGCGTGGTGGTCAGTTACTCCACTTCCAGTTCCAACTGGTCAGGCGATAATGGCGCACTGAAGATTCACAGCAAAACGACAACTGGCGCAACGATTATTGTAGGCGGTAACTTCAGCACAAGCCGTGCGATTGATTGGATAGCGATTGGAGTATGATGGAAGGCAGGATTTTTTAAGCAGGGGATGCATTTGTGGTTCAAGGAATCAACTGCGCTGTCCACCCAGCGCAGTTTTTTCATGCTCTTTTCTACTTGACAACCGAGAAGGAGGTTTTCATCATGCGCGATTTTTCGATTGATATCATTTGGGCTAAGATTCAGGCGGTCATCACCGCGATCGGTGGATGGCTGGGGTACTTTCTGGGAGGCGTGGACGGTCTTATGATCGCCCTGATTATCTTCATGGTGCTGGACTACATCACGGGAGTCATGGTTGCCGTGGTGGATAAGAAGTTGAGCTCCAGTGTCGGAGCCAAAGGCCTGATGAAAAAGATGGTTACGATCATGCTGGTGGGTGTAGCAAATGTTGTCGACACTCATGTCATCGGTACGGGATCTGCCCTGCGTGGTGCTGTCATCTGCTTTTACCTGAGCAATGAAGGCCTGAGCCTGCTGGAGAACGCAGCTTATCTGGGACTTCCTATCCCCGAGAAGCTTCGCACAATTCTGGCTCAGCTCCATGAACGGGAAAAGAAGGAAGCAGAACCGGAGAAGGAGGATGATGGAGATGCTGAATCTGAATAAGCTGATCGCTTCCGTGGAAGAATGCCTGGGCTGGCCATATGTCAGCCCGGGCACTAACGACAGCCGGGGCATTGATTGCTCCGGCCTTTTTGTGAAGGCGTACAGGGATCAGGGTGCCAGCATCTACCATGGCAGCAACACGATCTACCGGAAATACTGTTCTGAGAAGGGCAAGCTGATGAACGTTTCCCAGCTGCAGCCCGGCATGGCTGTATTCAAGTGGAATGCGAATACCCCAGAGAAGTTCAATGACGGTCTCGGAGACTTCCAGCATATCGGCCTTGTCACCAATGAGAATCCGCTCCGGATTGTTCACGCTTCTTCTGCCGCCGGATGTGTGACGACGGATACAAAGCTCGGAAAGTGGGCATACTGGGGTTGGCTGAAAGATGTCGAGAAACCTGGTAAAGCTCTGGACAGCAAACAGGACAGTGCAGCAGATACAGCAGAAGGGGGTGAGAAAACTGTGATCGAGTATGCCACTGTGGTGGCGGATTCCGGATCTACCGTGAATATCCGTACAAAGGCTAAAGCGAGTGCCGCGCTCGTAGACCGCGTTCCCATCGGCGCACGGGTAGAGGTGCTTGGAACCTGTGGATCGTGGAGAAAGGTGAGGTTTGGTTCCAGAATCGGCTATATGATGGCTCAGTTTCTGATCGCGGAAGAATCCCTGGAGCCGGATGAGGATCTTACCCTTGAGGAGCGGGTGGAACGGCTGGAAAGGCGGGTGGCCCTGCTGGAAAAGAAGGATGGTGCGGTTGGCTGAATGTCTGGCCCTGTGGAGTGATCCATAGGGCCGATTTTATTTTTTTGCCCCCTTCTAAAAGTGGCTTCTAAAAACCTTACAGGTAGAGAGGCCTATTCTATATTCTCCGGGGAACCGTTCGAATCTAGACAGAATCAAGCAGTATCAAGGGCTGGAGCCCTTGACTTTATTGGGATTCAGAGCGTATATGCCATTACCTTCTGCGGGGAGCGTCTCTCCCGGATGCAGAGAAGAAAGAAAGGGGGACATGAACATATGGGTGTGATTCGCGTAACGACAAGGCCTTATTACTACGCGAAACTCGAGGAAGAGAAACAGAAACAGGTTCCAGAGGAACCGGAAGAATCCTTCGGCACGGTTACTCTGCACTTCCGGGTGGCTGACGCAGGGCTGTTCGTCAACACGCAGCAGAAACGACTCAAGCCGATCGTTACATCGGCTTTGCAGGACAAGGGGGAGTATGTACGGGACTACAACAGTTCAGATGACCGTGGATACTACCTGTGGGATGACTTTCAGCTCCATGGGAATGAGATCATTGCAGGACCGTTCCATACGAATGCGATGGAGCAGGTGCTGCAGCTCCTGCAGGCGCTGGACGCTGCCGGGTACAAACCGGAGGATGAAATCCTGGTCACGTACTATCCGGAACGAAGGGATATGGACCTGCTGCACAACCTTGCCAACATCCTTAAATCCAGAAGAGCCTTGATTGAGCAGGCGCTCGGCCTGAAGAAACCTCTCTGTCTCATTGTGACCTGGGGTATGGCGCTCAGTATTACGCTGGGTGCCTTTTCATATACCGCGGTTGAAGCGGCAGCCTTCCTGATCGAGCAGGCGTGCAAGATGGCAATGACAACCGGGAAATCGAGGATGAAGCCTTGTGACATGTCCAATCCCAAGTTCCAGATGCGCTCATGGCTTCTGCGGCTGGGTTTTATCGGACAGCAGTATGAGCGGCCCCGGAAGACCCTGCTGGATGGACTGACAGGAGACGCGGCTTTCTTCAGCGAGGAGCAGAAGGCCCGGGCGGTTGCCAGACGAAAGGCAAAGAAGATGAATGAGGAGGTTAGCCGTGAGCCAGCATAAGGAAAGCTTTTGCACCAGTACATACCATTATGAGCCGGAGGACATGGACAACACGCCCGGCCTGAAGAAAGTCGCCGCATACTGCCGCGTCAGTACCCTGACCGAGCAGCAGGAACTGTCCTTTGAAACACAGTGCACTTTTTACAGGGAACTGATTGAAAAAGACCCAGCCATGAAGCTGGTCGGGATCTATGGGGATCAGGGTTTTTCAGGGCTTCGGAGCGCATCCAGAAAGGAATTCCTGCGGCTCATCCGGGACTGTGAGCAAGGGAAAGTGGATCAAATCCTTGTGAAGTCAGTCAGCCGGTTTTCACGGAACACGGTGGAATGCAGGGAGTACCTGAAGAAGCTGAAGGATTGCGGCGTTTCTGTATGGTTCGAGAAGGAGGGCCTCGACAGTCTGGATCCCCGGACGGATATGATCCTCTCTATTTACGCTTCTCTGGCGCAGAGTGAGTCATGCTCCCACAGTGAAAGCCTGCGCTGGGCGATGAAGCGGCGGGCGGAGATCGGGGATCCCATACGGCCTGCATCCTATGGATACAGAAATGTTCTGACGCCTGGAGAAAAGGTGCACCACTGGGAGATCGATGAGGATGAAGCCCGCAGGGTTCGCTACATGTTTGAGCTGGCTTATCAGGGGTATGCCTTCTTCCAGATCAAGGAATTGCTGAATGCCATGGAGGAAGCGGAGGGCACCGATAAAGTCTGGAGTGGTGCCCGCATCAAGACTTACCTGGTGAATGAAGCCTACCGAGGGGATATCCTGACGCACAAATGGGTCAAACTGGATTATCTGGCAGGCAAGCAGGTGCCGAACAAGGGACAGCAGGAGCAGTACTATTTGGAACAGCACCATGAGCCGCTGGTGGACAAGGAAGTCTTTGATACCGTTCAGGAATACGTGCAGAAAGGTTATCTGAACACGCAGAACGGAAAACTCAGAAAAGCCTGGCTCATGGAAAACCGGGATATCCTGAACAGAAGGAGGAATCAGAAACATGATGAGTAATCAGACCGCAGGACGCCCCGCAGCTTTAGCGCCGGATGTCCGTGTGATCGAGAAAAAGCAGGAGGAAAGCCGGGAGATCAAGGTGGCGGCCTACTGCCGTGTCAGTACGGACCTGGAAATCCAGCAGCAGAGTCTGGATGTTCAGATTGCGGCCTACAACCGTGTCATCCGGGAGCATCCCGGCTGGGTACTGGCAGGCATTTACGCGGACAAGGGGATCAGCGGAACCTCGGTCAAGCACCGTGAGGAATTCCTCCGGATGATTGAGGACGCAAAGGCGGGAAAGATCCAGTACATCTTGGCCAAGTCGATCTCCCGTTTCTCCAGAAACACGGTGGACGCGCTGGCGTACGTGAGGGAACTGAAATCCTACGGTGTTTCGGTTTTCTTCGAAAAGGAGAAGCTGGACACCGGCAATGCGATCTCTGAGTTCGTGCTTTCCATCTTTGCCGCCAGTGCGCAGGAGGAAATCATCTCACTCTCCAACAACATGAAGGTCGCCCGGCGGATGCGCTACGCTGCCGGGTATGCCCAGTGGACGCATGTGTATGGTTTCCGGTGCGGCGAAAACAAGGAATGGCTGGTGGAGGAGAACGAGGCCGAAGTCATCCGGAGAATCTTCCGGGAATACGTGTCAGGCAAACCGATCAAGGCGATCTGCAGGGGACTTGAGGCAGATGGGATTCCCTCCACTGGCGGAAAAACATCCTGGCGCGACAAAGCCGTGCTGGACATTCTGCACAATGAAAAATACATCGGTGACGTCCGGATGCAGAAGTCGTTTATCAGCGATCCGATCCAGCACATTCGAACGGACAACCGGGATGCCAAGCTGAAACAGTACTACAAGGAGAATCACCACGAGGCGATTGTCGACCGGGAAACGTTCGACATGGCCCAGAAGATGATTGCGATGCGGTCGACGAATCAGGGCTTCAGCCAGTATCCCTTTTATGGGACCCTGAAGTGCCCGATCTGTGGGGCGAACATGATCCGGTTTGCAACGCTCCGGGATACTGCCTCCTATGGATGGACCTGCGGAGGACATGCTACGGAGCGCGGGAATCTCCGGGAAGATCGGACTGTCTGCCCGCCGTACTTCTTCGAGGAGGATCTGCTGACGGAAACCTACTGGAAGACCATGCAGGCGCTGGATGAGGAAGAACTGAGGCACATTGGGGAAAAGCAGGACGGGAAAGCATCTGCAGCACGTACCATTCTGGAAAGACGCAGGTCGTGCGCCGATGCGTTTCCGAAAATCGATTACAAGGATCTGTGTGACCTGGTTGAAAGAATCTCCTTCCCGAAATGGACGCGGATGCGAATCCAGTGGAAATGCGGGCTTACTTCGGAGGCAGACATCATCCTTCGGAAGGTAACCGATCATCCTTTCCCGATGATCACGCAGGAAGTGCTGGAACACAAGACGACCAAGGGGAACTATGAGACGGAGACATACGTGCTGAACGGCGTCCCGCTACTCCGGTCGAACCCCAGTCAGCTGGTGCGCAGCATGAAGAAGGTTCAGCAGGAGATCCTGCATCTGCTGATCCTGGAACCCAATGACTATGAGGCGGATGTCCCGCATGTTTACGGGACCAAATGCGTAAACAGGAAAAGAATGGAACAGGGGGAAACTGAATGATTATCCGGCGGATTGCTCCGAAAATCGCGGTCAAGCGTGTGGCTGCCTATGCCCGCGTCAGCACGCTTGCCGAAGCACAGGAGGAATCCTACGAGACCCAGCGCAACTACTATGCCGACCTGATCGACGGGACGGATGGCTGGGAGCTTGTGGGTATTTATGCGGATCAGGGCATCAGCGGCACGAGCGCCTCGAAGCGTCCGCAGTTCATGAAGATGCTTCAGGATGCGCGGGATGGAAAGATTGACCTGATCCTCTGCAAATCGATCTCCCGCTTTTCCCGGAACTTCGTGGACACCCAGAGGTACATCCATGAACTGAAAGCCCTCAATGTTGAAGTACGCTTCGAGAAGGAAGGCATCAACTCGTTCGAGCCCAGCTCCGATCTGATCTTCAGCCTGATGGCGGCCATAGCGCAGGAAGAAAGCCGGTCCATTTCAGAAAACGTCAAATGGAGCTACCGGCGGCTGGCTGAACAGGGAATCCGGCATGTGGGGAACAACCACATGCTGGGTTACGACGAAATCAGCGGGAAGCTGACACCCAATAAGGATGCCTGGATGGTCCGGCAGATGTTTCAGGATTATGCGGCAGGGATGGCACCCAGCGCAATCCTTCAGCATCTGCAGGAAACTGGCGCGAAACGCCTGCATTCTGATCGAACGTTCACATGGTCGTCGGTGCTGACGATCCTCCGTAACGAAGCCTACGTGGGCGACCGCCTCCTGCAAAAGACAGCTCCGCAGGACTTCCTGACAAAAAAGCCTGACCCAATGGCCGAATATGAGGCGAAATACCTGCGGGACGATCACGAAGGCATCGTGTCGAGGGAAGTGTGGGACAGGGTGCAGGAGAGGCTGCGCGAAACGGAAAAAGCCCGCAGCGCAGGCCTGAACTGTAGAAATACGGCGCATCCGCTCTACGGCAGGCTCTTCTGTGCATCTTGCGGAGAACCGTACCGCCGGTGCACAGCCAGCCGTGTGTCAGGAAATTACAAGACCTGGCGGTGCCGCGGACGGGTGAAAAGCAGCGGCTGCAAAAACCGGCATGTTGAGGAGAGCGTGCTCTTTCAGGAAATTGCCGATGCGCTGGAAGCCGATATCGGGACGATCCGGCGCGGGAGCATTCCGAGTGACATTCGGATCATCGTGGAAGACACAGGAGTCAGGATTGCGCATCCCGCACAGAAGGAGAGCGCCTGAAAAACGACTTGCAATTTTTGTCATTTACTGCAGCGGCAACTCCGCATATGCTTATAACGAACCGAAACATTGAATTCGGAGAAGGAGAAGATGAAGATGATCCGTAATGTGAAACTGGATGGACTGGAAACCAAACCATGGGATTGGTATGAGGAAGATGAGGCGGATGCCCAGACCTGGATCTGGAATCAGCTGATGGGCGAAACCGCGAAGGGGGACACCCTGGAATTCCTCAAAATCTACCGGGACAATGAAAAACTCTGTACTGGTATTTTAAGGGATGCGACGGGTAAACTCAAGGGAATTATTCCAGCCATATATGAAAAAATAGAAAATGATGTCGCTGAGATCCTGTATTACAATGGGGAGGTTCAGCGTTACTGGTTGGCAGATCAGGTTCCTGATAAAAAGGATCAGGAAAAAACTGATATGCAGATTGAGGTACCCGCACGAGAGTTCTTTGAAAGACAATAAAACTATAGTTTTGAAAACACTGCCCGCGTATAGGACAGAGAGCATCCGAGATGATCATCAGGGATGCGTCTGCCCCCTATGCGGGCAGTTTTCTTATTTAAATACCGTGTTCAACCAGAAGGACTTTGGCATATTTTACCAGTTTGATGAGAATGTCCTTTTCGTCATTGTTGCAATCCAACAGCAGGTCATGTAGCTCAGTATTGACCGGAGAACTGGAGTGCTTTAGGTTGTCGGTCAGGAGATCATCTGCGGAAACATCCAGTGCATTGGCGATCATAATCAGCATTTCCAGACTTGGACCTTTTGTTCCAGCTTCGATTCTGCTGATGTGTTCGTTATTCACAAAGACGATCTGCCCGAGGGCTTCCTGAGAAAGCTTCTTGTCTGTTCTATACTGTTTTATGCGCCTGCCTATGCTTTTATAGTCTATGGCCATTTTTTACCTTCCCTTTCTGAATGGCCCGCAATAGGTAGCAGCATATTACCGTTAGGTTTTTGCGATATCAACTTGAATTTTAAGATAGTGTGTCTGCGCGTCCCTGCTGTTGCACCATCTTAGCCGTTTTTTTGCGCTGCGAGCGCAAATTTGAAGGACGGTTTGCGCTAACAGGTCAAAGCGAGATTGGTAAGATGGCGCTACAATTTTATCGAAAATCATGGGGACTTTTCGCTATGGGCTGATGTAAAGGAGCGATGAAGGGTGGGTACAGGACTGCTGACCTACTACAGTGAGGTCAAATCGGAGCCCGTCAGATGGCTGTGGTACCCATATATTGCAATTGGAAAGATTACGCTCCTGCAGGGAGATCCCGGTGATGGAAAATCAACGATGATGATGCAGCTAATTGCAGAACTCTCCAGGGGAGGAGCCACACCGGATGGAGAGCCTTTTGGAAGACCCTACCGAGTCATCTACCAGTGCTCTGAAGACGGTGCATGCGATACGATCAAACCGAGACTGGAAGCCGCAGGCGCTGATTGCCATAATGTTGCCTTTATCAATGAAGAAGTCTATGGCGCACTGACACTGGATGATGAACGTATCCGGGATGCGATTACAACGTTCCATCCGAAACTGGTCGTGATTGACCCGATCCAGTCATACATTGGCAATGATTCTGATTTGCAGATTGCTGCGAAAGCACGGAAATTGATGCGAAAAATAGGAATGCTGGCTTCAACCTATAACTGTGCTTTTGTTCTGGTTGGGCATTTGACGAAAAGGGAAGGAACCAAAGACCTATACAGAAACCTGGGGAGCATTGATGTCATAGCCTCCGCGAGAAGTGTTCTTCAGGTGGAACGGGATACTCAGGATGAAACGATCCGCATAGTCAAGCAGATCAAGAACAGTCTCGCGCCTAAAGGAAATGATCTGAGGTTTGAAATCAATCCTGACACCGGCTTTCATTGGCTGAGAGCTTCAAATTATACCACACCCAGCATGCCTTTGCGTACACAAACCGTGGACGATCAAAGCCTGAGAACAAAGCATGAGCAAGGAGCCATGCTGCTGAAAAAGGCTCTGGCTGATGGGCCAATAAAAGCTGTGGAAATCAAGAAGCTGATGGAAAAGCACTACATCGGCGAGAAAACAATGAATGATATAAAAAATGAGCTTGGAATTAAGTCGTTTCGTAAGATGAAGGCCTGGTACTGGATTCTGCCAACAGGCGAGACGAACGAAGAACTGAAGGAGAATACTGAAAAATGAACGCTGGAGAACAGGCCACGGTAGACAGCAAACAGAAAATCCGTAACCGTTACAGAGGCGTTGATCCATCTGAACTTGAAGTCATACCAGCGATCGCGACGGATGAAGTCGCGCTGGAAGAGCGGAAGCTGAAAGTTGCCGCTTATGTTCGTGTGTCGACAGAGAACGACGAGCAGACTTCTTCCTATGAGCTGCAGGTGAATGATTTCACTGACCGTATCCGTGCTAACCCGAATTGGGAGTTTGCAGGAATCTATTCGGATGAAGGAATCTCCGGGACTGAACTGTCTCACCGCAAAGGCATGCTCCAGATGATCGAAGATGCCCGGGCTGGTAAGATCGATCATATCCTGGCAAAGTCAATTGCCCGTTTTGCGAGAAACGTTGTGGACTGCCTGTCCATCATCGACGAGTTAAAGAAACTGGGCGTCGGTGTCCACTTTGATGAGAACAATCTGTACACGCTTGATTCCACAGGCGCTTTGGTGCTTACTATCCTTGCCACTGTGGCAGAGGAGGAATCCCGCTCCAAGTCGTTCATCATGAACTGGTCTATCGAACGCCGGTTCAGCAAAGGTATTTTTCTGACGCCTAAGCTGCTCGGCTACGATGTATATGATGACGGTGAGCTGGTTGTAAACCAGGAAGAAGCCGAAACAGTCAAGGTAATCTACGACCTGTACATTAACGGGTGGTCAGCCAAAGATATCGCTGAATTACTCAGCAGCTACGGCAGAAAGACGAAGCTTGGAAACGAAAAATGGAACCCCGCATCCCTGTATGGAGTCATTGAAAACGAACGCCACTGTGGCGACGTGCGGGCGAGAAAAACATACACGCCGGACTTCAAAACGCATAAATCAGAGAAGAATCGTCAGAATCGAAAACAGTATATTCAGCGGAATCATCATGAAGCCATTGTCAGCCGGGATGTGTACAACGCTGCAAATCTTCTCCGGTCCTCGCAGCAGTATTCGTCGAAGAGTCGCCCGCTGCCGATCCTGAGTGTGATCGACGGTGGCATTCTGCAGGGTTATGTTCCAGTCGATAAAAACTGGAAGGGCTTTTCCGTGGAGGACTATCAGTCTGCATGCGAGAGCGTCGAAGTTGCTGAGCCTGAAGTACAGGTTTCAGGCAGGCGGCTGAACATGGGCGGATACCAGTTGGTCCGGGGAGAGTATTTCCCGTCCAATGATAGACCTGCTATGACTATATCAAATGGGAAGCTGCGCTTCAATACTGCCTGTCTGAAAAAGTTTGAAGATGTGGAGTATGTGGAGCTGCTGCTGAATACGGTGAAAAACTGCATAGCAATCCGTCCCTGTGCGCAGGACAACCCGAACGCAATCCACTGGGGAAAGATCCGGGATGAACGATGGGTTGTCAGCACGCTGGGATGCAAGGGCCTGTCCCGGACACTGTCTGATCTGATGAGCTGGGAAGATGAAGGCCAGTACCGGTTCAGCGGGCAATACAGGGAGAATGGGGAAGATAGACTTCTTTTGTTCTCTTTGGAAGAACCGATTATCACAAAGACTGAGGAGCAGATCGTTGTCCCGGAAGAGCCGGAATCCGACGATCAGCCTGAGGAAATCGTAATCCGGGAGAAGGTACGAGTATATCCTGAGGCCTGGGCGACTACGTTCGGTAGACCCGTAACGATGGTTGTGCTTGAGCAGCGCCACTATGCGGGTGACTGGGATGTCCTTCGTCCTGCAAAGGAACTGAAAGAAATGAACATCTTTACAGCTGACGAGCTTGATCAGCTGATGATGGAAGCGGAAACCATAATGGAAGGATGGACGAAAACAGCATGATTAGCGAACAGATGTCATTTGACCAGGAACCCCAGCTTTCTGAGCGGGAGACTAAAGCTCAGGAAATAGCAAAGGCATTCGATCCAAATCGGATGAAAGTTGTTCGGAAAGAGCTTTTTGCGAGCCTGAGAGACCCTGCGGTTACGATCCGCGACGGGAGTATCACATTCAACACAGCCTGTATCAATGGCATGGAGGATGTGGTTTATGTCAATCTGATGATTGACGAGGGAATCGGCTTTCTCTCTGTTACTGCCTGTGATGAAAATGATAAAGACGCGCTGCGCTGGTGTGTGGCGAAACCGGACAAACGGAAGAGCCGAAGGATGCGGTGCCCGGAATTTACGGATGCTATCTATAATCTTTTCAACTGGAACAAAAAGTGTCGGTATAAGATTCTGGGTTATCAGATCCCCTTTGAGGGGCAGATTTACTATGTCTTTGACCTGAAGGTGACTCAGATTTTCAACGAGAAACCGAAGAAGGGTGAGAAGCCCACAGACGAAAGCGCCGAGCCGATAGAGGTCGATACTCGGACGGGATATTATCCGGATGATATCGCCAATACTTTTGGTGTGCCAATGGACCAACATAAAAAGGAAACCGCCATTACAGACATGGACGGTTTTGTGACGATGGCAATGCTTACTGGTGCAGAGAAAGCAGACAGGTGATAAAGGAAACTGTGCACAGGGGGTGAGGAAGTGACAGAGTACATAGCATGGGACTATTCATGTCCGGGGATAACATTCCATCTTAGACGCGGCAGGATCTGCATCCTCAAACAGACGCTGGAGGCGCTGGGAAAACCAGAGTATTTTCACTTTTTGCTTAGCCCGGAGGATAAAGTGTTTGGCATTGAACCATGCAGCATCGAGGATGATGGCGCGAAAGAACTGCCGGAAGAGGACAAGAACGGGTATTATGAAATAAGCAGCATTAATCTGATCAGGTATGTCTATCAGATCTGTGGATGGAACAAAAAACTTTCATACAGGGTACCAGGAGAAGTCTACAAATCAGACAGGCCCCTGGTTCACTTTGACTTGCAGAAAGCATACGAGCTCCACGAGGGCAGAATTGTTGAGACAAGGAAATCTTTGGTAGAGGGAAGCCAGTTCAGCAAGAGAGAGGTGTAAGAAATGGTGGGTGGAATCCAATTCAAATCTATGTTATCAAACCCTTCCGGGATATGGGTAAGAGTCAGGGAGATCAACTATTTGATTGAGAAGGGAATTATCCACATAGACGAATCAGCATTAAAAAAGTATGCAGATTGCCCAGATCCTGAATATAATGCTATAATGATGAAAAGTGCGTCCGAGGATCACGTAAGGGATATGCTGGGACGGGAGCTCAACGAAGTGGATCGACTATTTCTTGAAGCCGGTAAAGAATTGCCCCCAAAAGAAGTGCTGGATGCTGCCGATAAGGCTGATATGATTGTGAACGGATATGCCTTTTTCAGAATGGAAGATGGCCTGATCAATATTGTGGACCTTAATCATCTGGATAGTGTGATGGTTGTGAAGCGGGGAGGAGAAATCGTAAGAACGAACATGGATCCGATAGATCAGCAGATAGTGTTAAAATATTTCCATAGGAACTTGCAGTTTATTGCAAACGATGCAGGGGAAGACAATGATGGATTATACCCCTGAAATTGTTCGGGTAATTCCGCATGAAAACTATACAGTTACGGTATGTTACGGCGATGGAACAATAGTGACATACGACGTCAATCCAAAGCTTGAGAGCGGAGTATTCCAACATTTGAAGGATAAATCCTTTTTCGTCAATAACTGTAAAATAATGAATGGGACACTTGCGTGGGATTTGACAGGGAAGAATGATCCTGCAGATTGCATTGACATTGATCCTTGTTATCTCTATTCCCTGAGGGGCTTCCAGAAGCATAGGAACTCGAAACATATAGAGGGCTAAAGACTATGCTGAGCATTTATTATGGAGACATCGAATCCGAAAAGTATATTTTTAATCCGGACGCCTTCTTTAATAACCGTTATGAAGCAGAATGGATTACAGATCCACTCTCTAAGCAGATGATTAAGGATATAGACAAATCCGAGGTTGTCGGACCAAGATTGATAGACAGTCCTTTCTTAGGAGCAATCCCAACTGAGCGGCTTTCCGGCAGTGTAAAATCATTGATTCTGATGAAGTTTGATTCGGATCACATCCTTAATGCGTCAGCCTGCGGAGATAATTGTGCTCCGTGGATATTAAAGATAGGTAAGGAAAAGAATCTGACCATCCGATTGGGTTATCTGATGGACTTTGGAAAAGATAGTTTTGATATCGAGATCGCAAACCTACACCAGATTGTGCACTCAATGAAAGAATTGAACGAAGCGGTGATGGATCATCATCTCCTGTGAAAAGGCGTTGGGCATGACGATCCTCCGCGTATCCATGAGGGCAGACTTGCGGTTTGCGATCCAAGCCTGCAGCATCGATGATGATGGAGCAAAACATATGCCGCGACTGAAAAGCTCCGATCACTGCAGTATAAAAAGCATGAAGTTGGTTCGTTATATTTATCGCACATGTGGTTGGAATACACGGCTTTCTTATAGGATTGAAGGAGTGGCGGTGCCGGATAAGCGTCTCATAGCATTTGACCTCACAAGCGCATTAGAGATCCACGAAGGACGGCTGAAGGAGACAGAGTGATGGAAATTAACCTTGAGAACATGATCATAATAAAAAAGGAATGGTTTCGTTCTACTTGTCCAACGCTAAGAGTCACCAAAAAAAGAATTCGATTGAACAAGATAGGACTTTCTGTTCTCAATAATGCGAAGGACATATCGGTTTGTGCAGATTTGGAGAATAAGAAGATAATAGTTTCTGCGGCTGATGTGGCAGAAGATCACACAGCATTTCTGGAAGATTTGTTCCACAGTATGAACTGGAATCCGGAATATCAATATCGGTTGCTTGGGGAGAAGCATAATGACCAGCTGCATTTCCAGTTGGAGAGCGTAATGGTAAAGCAGGAGAAGGATTGATTAGTCTTCATCGATTTCTTCTTCGTCTTCATCATCTATCCCTTCATCGTCATCAAAGTAATCCGGGAGCGTTATTTTTCCGTGTACATTCGAAACTGAGATAGCCCTTTCGGTGTCCACAAGAACGAGGGGCGTGTCAGCAAGATTATTAAAGAAGAAAGCGTCAGCCTGGCGGGGACCTTGATCCCAGCCGAGTTCTTTACGGAATAAATCTGTGAAGAAGGGAACATTGGGCAATGCAAATAGGTCGCCCTTGTATACTGAGGTTGGGACATCAAAAGAATCCGTGGTATCTGCATTTGCCGGAACGATTGCGATTATGTGTTTATCTGAATTCAGTTGAAATTGAACATGAGACGGCTTACCGATGGAGATGAAGATTTCAGCCGGAATAATTATTGAGTACTCTGGATGGTTCAGGTATACATTCATGACGAGTCTCCTGGCAGGATAGATTTTGGGGATGCTGGTAGATCCCAGATCCAGCATGAATGTACACTTGTTTCCAGGGAAAGTAAAGATTGTTCCGAAGTGATTTTTCGGTGCACGGTGTTTTCGGAATAAGACGAGACCGGAAAACTGGTTGATGAGGACGTTGAATAGAAACATAAGTGAATAAAAAAACAGAGCTGGTTGAGTAATTCGGCCAGCTTTTTTCGTGTCATCATTATATCAAAATCAGTACGATCTTATGACAATGTTGGACTTAGACCACAAGATACGGGGTAATATCAATTTCATAAATCAACATGTTGTGTTCCGCCGATGGCTTTACTTCAAGGTCAAGAGCGGTTCTATGTGAATTTTGAGTATGCACATGCCATTGTGACGCTGACCTTTGAAAGCCTCGGCGAGTGCGGTCGGGTCACCCCGCAGATCAGCCAGACCTCGGTCATCCGCGGCGATTTCCTGGAAGTCACCTTCCCGCAGGCAGCCATCATCCTGACAACAAAACCAGGGCGGCCGGAATGATCCGGCCGCCTTTTCTCTGTCCAGCCGACTGCGCTGATCGTGTGCAGCGATCTCCGCCGAATGACCGGAACTCAAAAAGACATGGTTTCCGGAAATCCTGGACATGAAAAGACCCCGCTGGTTTTCTCCTGCGGGGTCATGGTGGCTTCGGACTATACCGGGATGACGCAGCCCTTATCGCTGTCACGATTTTGAGGCAATGGGGCTGCAAACAGGGGGCAGATCAACTGATATGACCATCATTTGATCTGCCTGAATGTCATTGTTTTGATCTGTAGATTGTCAATGACAGCATACAGAAAGGGAATCGCATTGTGAACGTCCGGCAACAGGCACTCGTCATTCAAGAACAACCGGGAAGGTGTGCTCCGGATCCTGCGCCCAGGCTTCAGCGTAGCTTCCCAGGGGTGCAAGAATCGTAATATCCGAGCCGCTGAAGGCGTCCGAAGCAATGCTGGTCACAGAAGCCGGTATGCGAACCGCATCGGCATCGGCGAGATTTGCAAAGGCCTGGTTTTCAATCGTGGTCAGATCGCCGGGGAGATCCAGGATGCTGGTACCGACCTCGGCAAGGTGGATCCAGATGGCGGTGGTGTTGTATTCCATGCCGGCTTTGCGGACAAATGCAAAGAGTCGATACACACCGGGTATCAGATCGTAGTCGTTCAGATTCAGACTGACCGGTGTCTGGTCAGAATCTGCATCCAGCACCTCGCTGTAATCGTTTTGGTCGATGCCACCATAGGTCACATATTTGCCCTCGGCATGAACAGGGCTGTCATCAAACTCGCCCTCGACACGGGAAACCATATACCAGAGGCTGTCGACAGGTTCCGATGCGATCGTAAAGTTCAGCGGTGCATCCAGGCTGATCGTATATTCTTTGGCGGTCAACTGTGTTCCATTCCACCGGATGACCGGCTGTTCCAGGAGCCCCAGAGCGTTGACCCGGACCTGATACTCCCTCGCCGTGCCGGACCAGACGCCTTGAAACCTTCCGTAAACACTGATGATCCAAAGACCGGGTTCAGACAGGGCGTCCAGCGGATGGGCTGTACTGCCTTCAATGATTTCATCCGGCCATCCGCCGCCTTCCTCCCAGATGGACACAAAGGCAACGGCATCAGCTCCCGGAATGGTAAAGGTGAGATCCGCGGCCTCGGCGCCGTAATCCACCTCAAGGGATGAGAAGACAGCCTCCGGGAGGGTGGGGATTCCGCCTTCAGGTTCCGCCAGGGTGACCTCGACTTCTGCGTAATCGCTGTAAATCCAGTCTGTGGACCCGTCATCAAGGGTGATTTCTTTTGCCGCATAGGCCTGGATGGTATAGGTGCCTGCGCTCGTGAAATGAAATCCGGGAATGGTCACCGTGCCCTGAGAACCTTCGAGATAGAAAGAGTAATCATCCGCTATATAATCACAGTCATCCGGGCCCGTCACCTGAATGGTGACATCCCGACCGGCTGTTGAGAAAGCGGTGACGGAGATCGTGGGTGCAGCCAGGGTGGGTTCGGGTTCATCCTCCGGGACCAAATGAAGTAATGCATTGGTCAGTGCTGCATTACCATCTGCGCCGATCCTCATCCCATCCCAGTCACTCTGTGTGCCTGAAAAATAGATGTCCGTGAGTGCTGTGCACCCATCAAAGGCATAAGTGTTAATGCCCATGGAAAGAGGCGAAAGAGAGATGCTGCTTAAGCTTCCGCAGGAAGCAAACGCATAGGAACCGATATTCCACATCCCTTCCGGGAGCGTGACTTCGGTGATCCCGTCACAGTCATAAAACGCTTTTTCTGCGATCATTCGGGTGCCTGCAGGGACCGTGAAACTGCCGCTGAACCCTGCAGGACAGATCATCAGCTGCATGCCGCCCGACACATAGAGGACACCGTTGACGGAATTGTAGGCGGCATTTCCCTCGTCGATCGTAATGGAAGTGAGGTTCCTGCAGCTCTCAAACGCGTCCGGTTCCACGCGCTGCAGGCCGGCCGGAAGGGTGACGGAGGTCAGGGCGTTGCAGCTCTGGAATGCCTGCGCTTCGATCCTCAGCTGTGACTCGGGAAATGCAATGCCCAGCAGGCTTCCGCAGGAAGCAAAGGCCTCGCGGCCGATGACCGTGATACTGTCCGGAATGACGGCATTCTGGAGCTGGCTCAGGCCGGAAAAGGCGGAGACACCGATATGGGTCGCTCCGTTTTCAATGATCAGCGAGGAGATGGAGGAAGCATATCCGCTCCAGGGAGCCGGAGTATCTTCAAAATCCTGCATTTCCCCGGTCCCGGACACGGTCAGCTGTCCATTGCTTGCGAGCGACCAGGTCAGGTTGTCTCCCGCGGCGCCGCACTCGCCGGAGGCGATCACGGTCACATCCGGATCCCCGGATGCTTCCGCGCACACAAAAGCACAGCAGAAAAGTGCCAGCAGGGTCATCAGGGTCAGACATTTCAGAAACAGTTTCATATGCGTCATCCTTTCTGGTTCTGCATCAGGTGTTTGGCAAAGCATAAGCATGTGCTCTGTTGCGGGCAGAGTGCTGTGCGCATCAGAGCATGCGGCGGGGATTCAGACAAACTGATACCGCAGTTTTAATCGTTCCACGATTTCATAGACGACAGGACACATCCCGGCATATTCCATGACTGCATACAGAGAATGCATGCGGTCCGGCCGGTCGGTATACGGGAAAGCGCAGCATTCTTCCGGCTTGACATCCTGGATCCGGCAGGTGCCATCGGCCTGAAGCATGGGACACGGGGCCGGGAATGTATCAATGTCGTTTTCATGAAGAAGATACTTTTCTTTCAGTTCCTCGACGGTGATGCCCAGAGCCTCTGCGATCCGCTCCATTTCTGAGGGCTCGACCGTCGTGCGGTACATGCGGCAGCAGTTTCCGCACTGACAGCAGTTGTAATTGGCAAACAGTTCTTCGTGGAGTTCACGGAACGCTTCATCCAGTTCCTTTTCACTGACATGCCATTTCAGCCAGCTTCTGAAGCGGAGATTCTGGTTCTCTTTGCTTTTTGCTCTTTTCACAATATATTTCGGACTGAACACAATCATTCTCCTTCTGACAGATGCTCTTCGCGGCAGGGAAATCCACGCGCCGGCTTTCCATTCTGTTTCTTTTGATGATAAAAGAATATCACTTCCTGCCATTTACGGCAAGCAGGGGACAAAAAAACATGCGGTCGAGCGGCTGCAAATCCTGCAGCCCCGAGGTCCTTCCGACAGATCCAATGGATGCTTGCCCTTGCAGTGACGGTTATGATAGAATACGCAAAAGGCATGAAAACAGGATGCGTGCGGCAGAAGGCTGCTGCTTTGCCGGAGAACCCATCCGGAAACAAACTTCATCCTGTCTGTCACATGAATCGAAGAAAATCAACAGGGATCAGGAGGAATCTGACGATGCGGAAATATCTGATGGAAGTCTGCTGCGGCAGTGTGGAAGACGTTCTGGCCGCAAAACAGGGCGGTGCGGACCGGGTGGAACTCAACTCCTGTCTGTTCCACGGAGGACTGACCCCGTCGGTGGGTGAGCTCATTGTCGCAAAGCAAATGGTCGATATCCCGGTCATGACCATGGTCCGTCCGCGTCAGGGCGGTTTCTGCTACACAGAGGCGGAATTCCGCACCGCCATGGCGGATGCCGAGCAGCTGCTCGCGCACGGAAGCGACGGCCTGGTGTTTGGCTTCCTCCATGAAGACGGAACGCTGGACGTGGAACGATGCCGGCAGCTGATTGCCCTGGCCGGGGACCGCGAGAAGGTCTTCCATAGGGCGATCGATGTGGCAGCCGACTGGAAGAAGATGCTGGGGCAGCTCATTGATCTTGGCGTGACGCGCGTGCTGACCAGCGGGCTTGAGCCGGATGTGTTTTACGGGATTGACACCATTCATGAAATGGTGGAGTTTGCGCAGGGCAGGATCCAGATCCTGCCTGGGGCCGGCGTGAACCTGAAAAACATCGACCGGATCATTGAAGGCACCGGCTGCACACAGATCCATGTCGCGCGGGCCCGCATGCAGATGGATCCCTCCACGGCCAACAACCGCGACATCTTCTACGGCGGCGCACTGTATCCGCCTGAAGACCGGTATGAGATCACGGACGCGGATTATATCGCGAAGCTTCGCGCACACCTGTAAACAGGAGGAAGAACATGGACAACAGAACATGGTTCAAGGAAGCCGGCTTTGGCATGATGGTGCACTGGGGACTGTACTCGATCCTCGGAGGACAGTACAGGGGAAAAATAGCCCGGCCCTATGCGGAATGGATTCAGTCGCGCTTTGCGATTCCCAACCGGGAATATGAGCAGCTCGCCACCGTGTTCAATCCGATCTTCTTTGATGCAGAGCAGTGGGTGCTGCTGGCCAAGGCGTGCGGGATGAAATACATTGTGGTGACCAGCAAGCATCACGAAGGCTTTGCCATGTATCATTCCAAAGCCGACCGGTACAATATCGTGGATGCAACGCCCTTTCACAGGGACGTCCTTGCAGAGCTTGCGGAGGCCTGCTACAAGCATGGGCTGAAGCACGGGCTCTACTATTCCCAGGACCTCGACTGGCATGAGATGCACGGCGGCGGGTACCTGTCAGAGCCTGTGGGATGCTGCGGCGTTTCCTGGGACAACAGCTGGGATTTTCCGGATCCATCAAAGAAAGACTACTCGATCTGCTTTGAAAACAAGATCGTGCCGCAGGTGAAGGAAATTCTGACCGGATACGGCGATCTGTGCCTCATCTGGTTCGATGTTCCCAATACACTGTCGCGGGAGCAGAGCCGGAAACTCTATGAACTGGTGAAGGAGTATCAGCCCTCGGCGCTCATCAATTCGAGACTCGGAAACGGCGTGTATGACTATGTGTCGCTCGGGGACAATGAAGTGCCGGAAACCATCCCGGAGCAGATGGAGAGCGATGAGAACTCCTGTGACGGGTTCAAGCCCAGTCCGTACGGACTGTATGAAACCGCAGCCACCCTGAACGACACCTGGGGCTTCTCCGCATATGACCAGAACTGGAAGACGGCAGAAGAACTCCGGCACATCCGCACGCATCTTCAGGAACTCGGCATCAACTACCTTCTGAATGTCGGACCGGACAGTCTCGGTCGGATTCCAGCCCCAGCAGAGGCTGTCCTTCGAGTGGCGTTTGCAGAGGAAAAACAGAAATGAGCGTCGGGAGGCCGCGCGAAGAGGATTCGAGACCATGAGATACAGACATACATCCCGTCCGGGCTTTCTTCTGGGGTTCGTTGATTTCTTTACCGCCGGACTGTTTTTCCTCCTGTACATGCCGCTTGGCGGACTCCAGGAGGAACTTGAGGAAATCCTGGGGCACCGTCTGATGCCCTACTGGAAAGCGTATCTGCTGGGTATTCCGACGCTGTTCATTTATCCGCTGATCTGGATGGCCCGGATATCGGAGGAACTGAAGGAAAAAGCGCTGGACCTGGGCGTACCCGGACCGAACACCTCCTGGTGGCACATGTTTGGATGGAATGTGTTCGGGCTGCCCCTGATGGGGCCTGCGGTGGCGACACACCGCTTCTTCAGAACCCTGAACCTTGTGGAACAGGAACTGAACCGCAGGAGCGAAAACGTTGAGTGACAGAATGATAAAAGCGTATGTTTTTTCCGCAATACAGGGAGCCTTCCCGGCCGGAAATGGTGCGGAGGACAGGCTGCAAAAGAACTGCTCGAATGAGGCAGGGTGAGGAGAGAAAAGCATGAAAAAAGAACCGTGCGACAAACTGTACCGGCTGCATCTGAGACTGCGGATGGAACTGGACGCGGAGGAAGAAAAGACGCTGAAGAAATATGGGAAAGTCAAAAAAGAACTTTCCCGCGATCTTGCGGTCCCCTCGGATATCACGCTGCACGCCCTGCATTTTGCGATTCAGCAGGCCTTCGGATGGAGGAACAGTCATCTGCACCGCTTTACCATCGATGAGCCCTTTACCAGTGACAGGACGGCCAAACTGATCGGTGACCGGTTGGAACAGTACGGCGCGCTCTGCGGGCGGTATTTCCGCGCCCCGTATTCCATCGATGACGAAAGAACGGCTCAGGATATCTACTGGGACGATGACTATAAAGACGATCTTGATCCCAAAGCCTGGATGCGCTCAAAATATACAGGGCCTTATTTCTATGGCGGTATGCTGGAGCATTATCTGGTTGCGCATTCATGGTATGCGGAATGCGAGAAGAAGAACCCGAACGTACGGGTTCCTCAGAGCTTTCAGGAGTATCTGGCGAACAAAGGAAAACCCACGGAACCCGCCATCAAGCCGCTGGGTGACCTGACGATCGATGAAGCGCACCGCCTGTTTGAAGGCTCCATCGGTGAGCTTCTGGAACGCCTGCGTCTGGATGAGGTGCTCGCAGCCGGCCGCCCGGTTCCGTCCGCACTGACGCTGCCAGTCATCCCTGCAGACACAGAAGCGAAATTCCCCGGGATGATGGAAGAATATCGGTCGCTGATGAGAAAAAACGAGGAGTATGAGCGCCTGATGCGAAAGCGCGGAAAGCTGACACGGCGGGAAAAAGAATTCCTTCTGGCAGAGCCGGATCCATATCCACTGCTTCAGGAAAAGGAACAGGAGCTCGATAAGCTGCTTGAAGAAACAGACGGCCGCATGGAGCCGCTGACGAACACGCTGTACTATGCGTATGACTACGGTGACGGCTGGGAAGTGGATATCACGTGCACGGATGTGTACACGCTGGACATGGACGCCAACGGTGAGCAGACCGTGAAGAACATGCAGGAGCTCCCGATTTCAGATAAAGAGCGTGAACAGATCCTCCGTGCAGCCGGAAAACATACCGTCAAATGCCTTGCAGTGGATGGCATCGGCCTGCTCGACGATGTCGGCGGCGTTTCCGGCTATTTGGAGCTGCTGGAGCAGGCCGCGAATCCGGATGAGGATGAGGAAGACAAGGTGGAGTGGGCAGAGAGCTGGGGATGGAAATACCGCCTTCCTGCTGCATCCACGCTGATGTAATCCGCCACGGGAAATGGGGCGGGAAGACAAAACACTGAGCACCGGAGGTGCAGCATGGAAAATCTCGACATTGTGGATGAATCGGGAAGGCCGACCGGGAAAACGGTCGAGCGGGACACAGCCCACCGGGAGGGCATTCTTCACCGGACCGCCCATGTATGGATTGTCCGGAAGAAGCAGAACGGATATGATGTCCTTCTCCAGAAGCGAAGCATGGAAAAAGAATCCTTTCCGGGACTGTATGACACGTCCTCGGCAGGACATATCCCGGCGGGAGATGAGCCCGCAGAGTCGGCGATTCGGGAACTCTCGGAAGAACTCGGTGTGCAGGCGTCTCCGGATGAGCTCAGACAGATCGGCACCTTCCGCATTCAGTATGAGAAGGAGTTTCACGGGCATCTCTTCCGGGACAATGAGTTTACGACGGTGTACGTCCTGGATACTCCGGTTCGCACGGAGGACATGCGACTGCAGGAAAGCGAAGTGTCGGAAGTGCGCTGGTTTGACCTGGAGGAAGTCCGGGAGGAAATCCACAGGACCCGGGAGCGGTTCTGTGTTCCTGCAGCCGGCCTTGAAGTGCTGAGAAATGATCTGATAAAGCAGAGATCCTGACAGCGTCAGGATAATCACATATTGAAAACAGAGGAAGGCGGAGAAAACCATGAAAATCGGATGCGTGAAAGAGATCAAGAACAATGAATTCCGCGTTGGACTGACCCCGGACAATGTCCGGGCCTATGTCGCTGCGGGACATCATGTGTATATGGAAAAGGGAGCCGGGGTCGGCTCCGGATTTACGGACAATGAATATGTGAATGCAGGTGCCTCCCTGATCGACAATGCCGCGGATGTCTGGCACCTTTCCGACATGATGGTCAAGGTCAAGGAGCCGCTGCCCTGCGAATATCCGCTGTTCCATGACGGCCTGATCCTCTACACCTATCTGCACCTTGCGGCGGATCCTGAACAGCTGGAAGCGCTGCTCAGGGGCAAAGTCAAGGCGGTCGCGTATGAGACCATTCAGGAAAAGGACGGTTCGCTGCCCTGCCTGGCACCCATGTCCCAGATTGCAGGCCGTCTCTCCATTCAGGAAGGCGCCAAGTATCTGGAAAAACGCTTTGGCGGGGAGGGCATTCTGCTCGCCGGCGTGCCCGGCACCCCGAAGGCGAATGTCGTAATTCTCGGCGGCGGCACCGTGGGCATGAACTCCTGCAAGATTGCCGTCGGCATGGGTGCGAACGTCACGATTCTCGACATCAACCTCAAGCGCCTGGAAGAGCTGGACAACATGTTCGGCGCGCATATCCAGACGCTGGTGTCCAGCGACAGCAATATTGAGCGTGTCCTGAAGGACGCGGACCTGGTCATTGGCTCCGTCCTGATCCCCGGCGGCTCCACGCCCAAGCTCTTCAAGAGAAAGTATCTGTCGGAAATGAAGGATGGCGCCGTGTTTGTGGACGTCGCCATTGACCAGGGCGGCTGCGGCGAGAGCAGCCGGGTGACCACGCATGATGACCCGGTCTACATTGAGGAAGGCGTGGTGCACTACTGCGTGGGCAACATGCCCGGCGCAGTGCCGCGCACGAGCACGATTGCCCTGACCAACGCGACCTTCCGCTACGGTCTGCAGATCGCCGCAGAAGGCCTGGAAGAGGCCTGCCGGAAGCATGAGGCCATCGCCAAAGGCGTCAACTGCTACATGGGTAAGCTGACCAACCAGAATGTGGCATCCGCGCACGGCATGGAGTATACTGACCTGAACAGCCTGATCGGATAACGAACGGCACAGCAGGCCATCAAGGAAGGGATCAATGGTATGAATGTGAAGGAAACGGCCAAAGTATGGGGAATAAAACCGTACAAGGTGCTTCAGTATATCCGGGACGGTCTGGTGCCGACGGCCGAATTGGTGAATGCAGCGAAAGAAGAATATGAAATTCCGGATGGAACACCCCGGCCGCCTTGTTTTCGCGGCCCGGCGGTGACTATGCTGGAAAACATCGATGCCATCCGGGAGGAAGGCGCGAATCCCTACGTCCGTGGGTTCAGTTACCCGGAAGTGGTGGAATGCTATTCGTTCTTCCTGGACTGCGGCTTCATAGCCGGCTTTGAGGAACCGGATTTTCAGGGACTGGATACGAAAGGGCAGAGGAAGGCACTGAATGCTGCGCTGGGGTGCTGCAGCGTTACGCGGAGAGGGCGTGCTTTCCTTGCCGGGAAACAGGAGGCACCTGCTGAGAAACCGATAGTTCTGGAACGGGAGTTCGAAATCAACGGTGAAGTGAAAGCAGGACCGGTTGACCTGAGCGGTGGAATAAAAAAGAAAACCGTATATGCACATGAAAAAACGGATGCACGCTCAGAATCAGAAGAATAAGCCCGCTTCACCATGAAATGATGAGACAACAAAATAGCACGCCTGCTTCAATTTTTGCAGGCGTGCTATTTTCCGTCACGCATTATACGTCGTATGTTTTATCAATGGCCTTCAGTTCACGGAATGTGTCGATCTCGACAATATCTTCATCGCTGCAGGCATGGACTTCCACGGTATAGTTGGATTTTGCATAGACCAGCGGGACCTGCTCCCAATAGCGTTCCTTGCCGCCGGGGGAAGCGTAGACCGTGGCAATATCCTGGGACAGCTTATGGCCGTCAGCATCGTTCCAGTAGGAGATGCCCACCATCTGCCAGATATCGTCGCCCTCGCCGCCGACCTTTTCCTCCTGGATAATGCCTTCCTTGACCCGGAAGCACCAGTCATCCGTGCGCTGCTTGGGGATGGCCAGGAAATCGGAGGTGTAGTGATACTTGCGGATGATGGAAGGATTGGAAATGACCAGGTCGGCCTCAAACACATAGGCGTTGGAGAGCATGTAGCGGGCGACCAGTGCAGAGCTGATATTGTTCGCTTCGTTATACAGCGGGTTTTCAAGGAAACGGATCATGGGATACTTGTACAGCAACTGATCGAACTGTTCGGCGAGATAGCCGCGGACAATATAGATCTCATTGATCCCTGCAGCCAGACAGGCATCGAGCAGGGTGTCAATGATGCGCACGCCATGGACACGCACCAGGGGCTTGGGCGTGTTGAACGTGATGGGCACCAGACGGCTGCCGAAACCGGCTGCGATGAAGATGGCCCGCTTGGCGCGGTAGGGTTCGAGCGCAGCAATGCCGGCGTTGGTGATTTTGCCGTCCGAGACATACTTGAGCTCGCAGAGTTCCTTCATCACACGGTTGATGGTGCCAAGCGAGTGGCCCGTGCTCTTTTCCAGTGCGCGCTGGGTCTGAAGCGTGGGGGATGTGGCGAGCACTTCCAGCAGATCAAACTGTTTTCTTGTCAGCTGTTTCATAATGATCCTTTCTATCTGAAACTGCAGGGGAAGAGGGAATTCAGGAAATTGATCTCCGTTTCCACGGGCAGGTCTGGTTTCAATGTTCATATACGGAAGACATGGAACAGAAGGAATGTCCTGCTTCATGTGCGGCAGGCATCTGCATGCGGGATGCAGACGTCAGATCCCGGACAAGGGAACGTATGGGGAACACAGTGCGTGTTCGTTGTTGAGGATAAAACCGGTATTCGAAAGACGAACGTTCGTCTCTTCAGCTCTTGAGTGTATCATAAAGGGAAATTGCATTTTCGTCAATCCAAAGTTCGCCGAAAAATGTATAAAAGTACATGTTTTTTTAGCAGAATTGCGCGAGTTTTCCGCAAAAGTCGTCAGGTCAGGATTTTCATGGTGCCTGCCTCTGCTCCTGCTTCCAAAGGAGGCCGGTGAGGACCAGCCCTGAAAGAGTGATCACCGCGCAGCCCCAGAGCGGCATGGGCGGAAGGAAACTGACGGCGTTGAGCAGCACGTGCAGAAGGATGGGAAAAAGCAGGGACGAGGAGGTTTCCAGGAGGAGGATCGCCAGGATGCCGAAGACAAACGCGGCGATCGGGCTGCCCGTATCCAGATGACCGGCTGCGAAGAGCAGACTGGAGATGAAAAGGGCACACCAGGCGGGCATCCCGCTTTTGAGCGTCAGATACCCCTCCGCGCGGAACAGCCATTCCTCAAGGAGCGGGGAGATGAGCACCAGATCCAGCATCACTAAAAACGCGGGGACCGGCTGCAGGGGAGCATCCGGCGAAAGTGCTGTCCGGAGCAGCTGGAGGATGCCGAAGCTGAGCAGGGCAAGCGCGAAGGACACAGGCAGCTTTGCGTTTTTGCCGGGCATCAGGGATGCTCTGTTCCGCCTGAAGCGGAAGAACATAGGGATGCACCACAGTCCATCCAGAAGCAGTGCTGCAGTTCCGTGGACAGGCTCATCCGGGAACCAACGGCCGAGGAGAAAGCGGCTGGCTGTAAAGAGCACGATCAGCAGCAGGGGCAGAAGCGGCGCGGCTTTGCGTTGATCCATGCGATTTCGCCCCTTTCCCGGTCGTTCCGGTTTCCGTGAGGATGCAAGTCCCCCGGAACACACGGCACCTATTATACACCATTTTGGAGGGATGCGTGCGGTTTGGGTGCTAAGAACAGGATAAATTTGTATCATTTGTAACGGCAGATGCAGGAATCAACATAAAAACAGGAGGGACACATGCCCTGATGGGGCGTCCCTCCTGTTTCACTCAGTCCTTCTTCGGATAGCTCTCGAGCGTCTCCACAAAGCACTTCAGCTGTTCATTGGCGTCAAAGTAGGCATACTCTCCGCCGCCGTCGCCGTATTTGCCGCGCTGGATGCACTTGGGGCCGAAGTTTTCCAGGGCCAGCACCTTTTTCTCGGTGTCGCTGACCTGGAAGGCCAGGTGATGCATTCCTTCGCCGTGGGTGTCCAGGAATTCCTTCCAGACACTGGGCTTGTCATTTGGCTCAATGAGTTCGATCTGGATATGCGGGCCCACATCGAAAAAGGCCATCTTGCAGTTGGCCTCGGGGGCGGGCTGGCCATAGACGGTGGTGCCGGTGACGGAGAATTCGCCGCCGTCGCAGGTCGGGGGAACGGGCACGCCGAGGAACTCGGCAAAGGTGCGCTTGGTGATTTCCACATCTTTCACGATAAATCCCACCTGGGCGAGGGTGCAGGTATCAAGAATGCCGGCCATATAAAAGAACCTCCTGAAATGAAACTTGGACTGCCTGCCAGACCCTTCGGTGCGGCGGCAGGCGCTAAAAGAGAAACATGTTTTTATACTGAGGGAAATTATACAGACAGACCCTGCGCGTGTAAAGCGTCATGAAAGGAAAAAGAGGAGACCGGGGAAAGCTTGCGGCACTTGGCGTTTCCGGGTGTGCAGGCCGAAAGGGCAGCATAAAGAAATTTAGGAAACACGGCTGTCCGACCGTTGAAAACGGGCACACTCTCTTCTATAATCCAAATAACGCATATCAAAACTGAACAGATCAGGAGGCAGTCAGATGGTCAGCAAAGACGGATTCATCCAGATCAATATTGTGGTCAAAGACATTGAGACAGCGGCAAAGAAATGGGGCGAGCTGCTGGGCATTCCCACCCCGAAAATCCGGCTCAATCACCTCGAAGGCGGGGAAAACTATACCTACCGCGGAGAGCCGGTTTCCTGCGACCTGCTGGTGGCGGATATTCCCATGAACGGGTTTGTCATTGAGCTCCACCAGCCTATTGGCGGCCCGAGCTCCTTCCAGGAATTCCTCGACAGGCATGGGAACGGTGTCCACCACATCGGGTTTGAAGTGGGGGATCGGCGGGATGATGTCATTGAGCAGCTCTCCGAGGCCGGGTATGACACGGGAAGAACCCTCGGCATCTATCCGGGGAGCAGCTGGACCATTGTGGACAGCGAGGACACGCTCGGCGTCAACCTGAACATCAAGCCGAGGCGCTGAGTCTGAAAACTCTTTCAGACGGTGGGAAGTTCGTATGTACCCTGATGGAAAAAACAGCGGCCCGAACGGATTCGGACCGCTGTCTGTCATTTGTGCTGATCAGAGCAGGAATGCTTTCTGAAGCAGCGGGAAGTAGACGATGAAGAATACCACAGCGATGGCCAGGAGGATTACGAGCAGAATGATGTTCTTAATCATTCTGGCCTTCTTTGTGCGGATGCGGCTGTCGCAGAGCTGGCATTCTGTCGAATGGTTTCACTGGAGGCATCTGCCATTCGTGCAAACAGGAATTCCTGGGTCATATGCGCAAGGAACGCATAAGAGACAAGAATCGTGAACATGATAAACTCAATCAGGATCATATAATCATCAAAAGTACGATTAAAAATGAAGAAGACGATATGCGCAGCGCCAAACACCAGACCGATCATGCAGGATTTATAACCATAGAAAGCCAGTTCATTGCGGCATGTCTGGCGATAATTCCCATTGAGCAGGAACGCAAAATACATGGCAGCCAGCGCAAGGTCGACGCCGTCAATGAGCAGAAAATGCGGGTAGGCGAAAACAGCCATCGAGGCAAGAAACATCAGGATGCAATAGATACATCGGCACAGGCCGGAACCGCCGCCGTGGAAATATTTGGCCACATGATTATACATGAAGCAGAGATAAATGACACTTGCGACCGTGATGAACAAAGGAAATGCGGGAACATACGTCCCATAGGGATTGGCGCCTGGCCAAAGGACAGACCAGGGATTGTAAATGAACCGCTCGATGATATAGCAAAGCACCATGAAAGCGATGGCCATGCCGGTCGCTATGGGGAAGAAGCGCTGAGGATAAACCTGTTTGCGGTGGGCGATTTTCCGGGCAACCGCATCGGCCAGTTTTTCGTCCATGTATTCGGAAATAAAGAGATCCAGAGCGTTTTTGGTATCCCGGTTCATGCTGTTGGAGCAGTACGACAGAAAGGCTGATGCGATAAAATCATGGGCGATTTCATACTCCTGACTGCTTCTGTCTGTATTTTTCCGGATCAATTGCAGCTTTTCCAGCTGCTCCATGTTTTCCATCAGCCGTGCATGCCCTTTTTTGTCAAACAGGTTCGGGAACAGGGCATTCTCCAGATCGGCGGTCTTCATGGAAAGATGATGGATCCTTGCCTGGCTGAGAAGATACATCACGCGTGACGCATGGAAGAAGCTCTGGCAGGAAGAAAGCTGGACATCAAAATACTGTTCAAAGAGTTCATTGTTATTGCCGTCAATGAGCTGCTGCAGATCTTCCTCTGGACGGGAGAGGATCTTCTGGTTAAACTCAGCCATATGAAAGATCATCTGCTGCTCAATCAGGGTCTGATCTTCATGCTTTTTGTAGAGCTCAGTGCCTTTTTCTCCAAACAGCAGACGGCACTTGCTTTCCATGAGGGAATCATGGCGCGCGATGCCGCCAAGCTGTGAGGTGACTTCATTCTGATTCCTGCAGTAGAAGAGCGTCGCACCCATTTGTTCAAGGACAATCCGACCCAGGCTTCGGTCGGGAGCATCAAGATATTCTTTGCTGTTCTGCTTGATGGCATACCCATCCCAGAGCAGGGTCTGATCCAGACGCAGGAGCGGCGCATGCGGGCGGGTGGGTCTGCCCTTTTTTTCAATGATATTGATAATGGGCTGAAGAACACCCCGCGGTTCCACGCCTGCGGTTTCATCGGATGCCAGGAGATTATTCATATCAAACTGTTTGAGAAAATCAGCAAGATATTCCTCACGCATGGAAATGATTACGGCTGTATTTTCGCAGCACATATGTCGGATCATGTCACGCACGGATTTCTGCTGTTCAGAAGGAAGAGAAAAGTACCGCTCAAACTGGTCAAGAATAAAGATCACTTTGGAATGCTGCGTCATTTCCCGGATCTTCAGGTCGATATTGCTGCCGAAGAGCGCCGTCATATGTCCGTAAAACTCGCGATAATTGCCGGAAAAATCGAAGATTTTATACTGCTCTTCAAAAGCATGCCTGAAGAAGGCAAGAATCGTGGACTTTCCGCATCCGCTGCGGCCGGTCAGGCAGAGTGCCTGTTTGACGGAGACCTGAGGGAAGATGGTTTCCTCCAGCAGACGGTGCATAAACGCAATTTCTTCGTCTCTGGGAAGCACATCATGCTGATTAGCTGATTCAGTGCCTTTCAGATCATAGAGTCCGAGAAACTCGAAGCCGGACTGACGGCAGTATGGCCTGATTTCGATCCTGTTCATGTTCGCCGCGATCAGGACTGCCGCGCACGCCAGGACGGAAACAGCCATGCTGATCAGAACCTGAACGAGAAGCGGGAGATGCCTGAGGTAGACATGGCTCAGAAGAAGGAGACACCAGGCAATGCCAAGTGCATACACAAGACTGCACATCATGGCAGAGAAGCCGAAAATATTGTGTCCGGCTCGTTTCATGCGGGAGTAATAAGATGCATGTTGACGATCCATGATTCTTCCTCCAGGTATTACGTGCGCATAGCGGATGATTTGCTGAAAAGGGTATCCTGGCAGCGTTTGAGCGCTTTTTCAGCCGCTTCAAGACCGGCTTTTGCAGCAATGTGATAATACGTGACAGCGCTGTGAAGATCGTTGAGATGGTTTTCGTAGATGACGCCCAGGGCATAGGCCGCCTGAGGAATGGCATGCTCTCCGAAGGCCACTCTTCTGTACATCGAGACCGCAGCATCCAGGTCCAGCAGTTCCACTGCCTGGGCGTAATTAAAGGCACCGGGTGCATAACCGTTTTCCGCCGCTTTCTTATAGTAAGCAATCGCCGCGGTTGGGTCCGGCCTGGAGGCAACACCGTTCATCAGATAATACCCCACAGCATTCTGAGCGGGAGGGAACCCCTGACTGGCTGCATTCCTGTAGCATTCAAACGCCTGACTCAGCTCATTGCGTTCTTCATGCAGGTTGCCGATCCGATAGACTGCCGGCGCAAAACCGGCCTTGGCGGATAAAGCATAATATTCTTTCGCGCGGTCAGACAAATAGACGCGGGCGCGGCTGGCGTCCATGCCGTCCACTTCGGAATCCAGCCCATAATCATAAAGAAGTGTCAGGTCTTTGGAACACTGCTCGTAGACATCGGCCAGATTGAACAGGGCACCCGGATGGCCGGCCGCACCGGCCTCCCGATAGAGGGAGACAGACTGGGTCTGGTTGGCCACCAGTGTTTCCGAACCCAGTTCATACCGAAGGCCGAGCAGATTCATCGCCTGAATATCCCCCTGCTTCACGGCGGATTGCAGCTGCTCATCGGTAATCCGTCCGCCGACAGGGAGGCTTTTGAGAAAATGCGTCAGCTTTTCAATGACGGCATTGAAGAACTCGTTGCTGGCGGCAATGCCGTTCATATATCGGAGCCGGTCAATGTCCTCCGGCAGCTGATCGGGAAAAGTGAAATTCCGCATCATGACGGGAATGACATTCTTTTCTTTTTTCAGCGCATAGGCGATCTCCTGCCGGACCCAGTCATTCGGGTCCTTGCAGCGATCCAGACCATGCGGCGGAAGGACGACCAGAACATCGGTGGCTTCATCGATCTTTTCAAACAGCGCTGTGTTGAAGGCGCCGGACCGCAATGACTCAACATCAAAAAAGACAGAATATCCGCGGTCTTTGAGGTTGTCTTCCAGAAGCCGGGCCAGATCTTCTCCGCCGTCCCGGCGATAGCTGATGAATACCTGGATGGTGTCTGCCATGGAAGAGACCCCCTTTCTGTTATTCTGAACGTAGGAACCGGGAAATACATGCTGCATCGGCCATGCCGTCAAGGTAGAGCTGATGCAGGATCTTTTTGTCTTTGGTCAGCGTTTTCATCCCATAGATGGTTTTCGGGGCAATAATCAGCAATTGGCCGCCCTGCACATCCTGCCGGAGTTCACGCAGCTGTGACTGATACAGATGATTTCTGCTGCGCACGCGCTGGGCAGACAGCGGATACTGTTTCTCAATGAAGTGAGAAAAAAACGAGTTTTTTACAGGAGCGGGAGCAAAGTCGAGCGGCTTGGTCAGAATCAGAACCACACGGTCGCATCCGTCCTGAAACGCCTTTCTGACAGGAACCGGGTCGCTGATCCCGCCGTCATAATAGGGAACGCCATGGATCATATAGGGCCTGTTGACCACGGGAATACTGCAGGAGGCTTTGATGATATCATAATTGTCCTGGTGAAGATCCTCTTTTGAAAAATAGGTTGGCATGCCGGTCAGCGCATTGGTCGCAACCGCCTTCAGGATCATGTCGGAACGGGCGATGGCCGGATAGTCCAGCGGACGCTCCCCGGAAGCGTTGTAGAGTGTGCCGTAGATATAATCCATATCGAGATAGGAGCCTTTTCGGATCAGATTGCGAAGGCTCATATATTCCGGGCGAAACGAATAATCGATAAAATAATAGTAATTGCGTCCTTTCTGACCGGCGGCGAAGGAGAAAATGTTCGCGCTTCCGGCGGAAACGCCGATGCCGTAATCAAAGTGAATGTTGTGATCCATGCAGTAGTCGAATACCCCCGCACCATAGATGCCGCGAAGGCCGCCGCCGACATCAACAACACCGATCATATGCTGCACCCTCTTTCAGATCATCTGCACTGCCGTGCACAGCGCACCCTTGGGCAAATTCATTGGACTGATGTGCATATTTCGAAAGCAGGGAGCGCTGGAACGACGGGGACAGCAGGCTGTCAGCGCTCTTCAGAAACAGCAGAGAAAGAACAGATGGTTTCAGAAGAATGGAATCTGCGCGTGTGTTTCTTTCATCAGTTTGGATATATTTTATAGTGTTTATTCATTCTTGGCAATATATCTTTGGCGCCCTGAGCGTCAAAGAGATCCCAGAGAGACAAACAAAATACAGGGAAGCAGAAGATATGCTGCATGCAGTTCTTGCCCCTGGGCAGGGTTTGGAGTATACTGCCTGCCGTCGGTCTAGCGGAAACAGCCTGTTTCTGAAATGACGGCCGGCGGATGAGGAAGAATATGACGGGCATTCGAACCGCTTCAGTTGAGGACTGCGGCCGGATTCTCCAGATGATCCGGGCCCTGGCACGATATGAAAAGATGGAGGACCAGGTGGTCGCAACCGAAGACCTGCTTCGCGAGTGGATCTTTGAAAAGAAAAAAGCTGAGGTGCTCTTTGCCACAGAGGACGGCAGGGAGGTCGGGTTTGCGCTGTTTTTCCATAACTTTTCAACGTTCCTCGGGCGGGCCGGGATTTACCTGGAAGACCTGTATGTGATACCGGAGTATCGGGGAAAAGGACACGGGAAGGCCCTGCTGAAACGGCTGGCACAGATCACGCTGGAGCGGGGCTGCGGGAGGCTGGACTGGCAGTGCCTGGACTGGAATGAGTGCAGCATTGCCTTTTATCGGTCGCTCGGGGCAGAGGCACTGGATGACTGGACGGGCTACCGGCTGAGCGGAAAGACACTGGAGGAGATGGCGGAATGACACGGGATCTTCGGGAAAACAGGACAGTCGGCGCGATTCTTCTCAATATGGTGCTGGCTGCCGTGAGCCTTTTTGTCAATGGATTTGGGGTCTATCTGACCATCCAGGCGAACCTCGGGGCGGCGCCCTGGGACGTGCTGAACCTCGGTGTCTCCAAAACCCTCGGCATTCTCTACGGGAGCGCGTCCATTGCGATCTCCCTGACCATTCTTGGGATTGACATTCTGCTCCGGGAACCCATCGGGATTGCGATGTTCATTGACGCGGTGACGGTCGGCAAGGCCGTGGACTTCTTCAATGCCATTCATGCGGTCCCGCAGTGCCATTCCCTTCTGACCGGCATTCCGGTCATGCTCTGCGGTCTCGTGATTCTGGCCTACACCCAGTACACCTACATGATCGCTTCCCTCGGCTGCGGTCCGCGCGACACGCTGCTGGTGGGCCTTGCCAAGCGCGTGAAGAAGATTCCGATCGGCGCGGTAAGCATTGCCCTTCTTTCCACTGCAACGCTCATCGGGTTCCTGCTGGGCGGTCCTGTCGGCATCGGAACCCTGATCTGCGCGTTTGCCACCGGTCCCATCATGCAGATGGCGTTTCGCAGTGTACACTTTGATGCGACCACGGTCCACCACCAGCGGCTGCAGGATTCCCTGCGCGTGGCGGTGACGAGATAAGGAGCAGCCATGCGAGAGATGACCGAGCGCCCGGAGGACCTGATCCGGTCTTCCTCCCTCCTGGTCCTGCTCTTCGGGGACGAGGCGTGCGCGCCGTGCCATGCGATCCGAAACCGGCTGGATGCGTGGGCGAACCGGCATCCGGAAGCAAAGGCGCGGTATATCCAGGTCCGGGAGCATCCGGAAACCTGCGCTCAGATGGGCATCTTTTCCGCACCGACGGTCCTTATCACCATGGATGGGCAGGTCGTGGCCCGGGAAAGCGGGGTTTTTTCCCTGGACCGGATGCTGGAAACGGTCGAACGGGCACTCGCAATCCGGGACGGTTAACCCTTCAAATGACAGGCGGCGTATAGGCCGCTTTTTTCTTTGCGTCCATGCTGGAATTCAGGTATAATGGAGTCAGCAAAAAAAGCAATGCATCCATCTAGGAGGGGGCGATCGGGATGAAACGAATCACGGCTTTGATTCTGTGTATTTTGGTGCTTACTCTGACAGGAACTTCGGCGCTCGCCGACCTGAAACGCGGAAGCCAGGGGGACTCGGTGCAGTACATCCAGGAGATGCTCATTGAGATGGGGTTCCTGAATGACGTCGCGGACGGGAAGTTTGGGAAAAAGACGGAAGCCGCGGTGAAGGCCTTCCAGAAATATATCGGAGAAAAGCAGACCGGGCGGCTGACAGATGATCAGCAGGGGCGTGTCTATGAAGTCTACTCCTATGCGACCGGCATGGGTGCGGAGGACGGGCTCGGCGAGGATGAGCTGATGGAAATCTATCCCTCGCACTGCAGCTGGAATGGGGAGAATGCCTGGGGTGCTGAGTTCTGCTACCGGCATCTGGAACCGATGTTCATTTCGAAGCAGATGAGCTATAAGAACCCGCCCGCCCAGCTGGAGGAGATGCTGGAAAATCGCCTCATCGAACAGTGGACGCTCGCGATTGAAAGCATGTATGACGACTGGGAGGCGGAGGTTTCCGAGGACGGCGAGGCTGCGCTGGCCCTGGAGCGGATGGCATACGAGGCAGCCCTGGAAGGCATGGAAGACGGTCCGGACAAGGCCGTCTGGATCGAGCAGAAGGGGATCAGCCTGTGCCAGAAAGTGTACGGGACGGATGAGGCGGAAGAAAGCGAAGGCGAAACACCGTGAAGACGATGCATCATGTGGCCATGATCTGCTCCGACCGGGAAAAAGCCCTCGCGTTTTACCACGAAAAGCTGGGACTTCCCATTATCCGCGAGCACTACCGGGAAAAGCGGGACGACTGGAAGATCGACCTGGAAATGGACGGGTGCGAACTGGAACTGTTCATTATGAAAAACTGTCCAAAGCGGCCGTCCTATCCGGAAGCGTACGGGCTTCGGCATCTGGCGTTTCGGGTGCCGGATGTGGAGACAGCGGTCCGGGAGCTGGAGGCAAAAGGCATTCCCTGCGAGCCGGTCCGCGTGGACGACTACACGGGGAAAAAGATGACCTTCTTCTTTGATCCGGACGGTCTGCCGCTGGAAATCCACGAATAACAAAATCGCTGTGCGTGAAGTGAAAACACGCACAGCGATTTTACTATTCAGATAACGGCATCAGTCGAGCTTCAGGATCATTTCGAGAAGGCGTCTGGTACTGGCCCGCACGCAGTCAATGGACAGGGAACCATCCTTGACGGCGGCAAGCAGCGTGTCCGGCATGCCGCGCGGCATCTTGATGTCATTGCCGGCTGCGACTTCACGGTCGTGGTTGGTGGAATGATTCCACCAGTCCGTGATCACCAGGCCCTGGTAGCCCCACTCGCCGCGGAGGATGTCCGTGAGGAGTTCTTTGTTTTCGGAAGCGCGGACACCGTTGACGATATTGTAGCTGGTCATGAGCGTCCAGGGCTGGGCCTCCTTCACCGCGATCTCAAAGCCTTTCAGGTAGATCTCGCGCAGCGCGCGCTCGGTGAGTCTGGAATCGCTGTCAGCGCGGTTGACTTCCTTGTTGTTGCAGGCAAAGTGCTTGACGCACGCGGAGATTCCCTGGCTCTGCACGCCACGCACCATGGCGGCCGCCATTTTGCCGGTGAGGAGCGGGTCCTCGGAATAGTACTCAAAGTTTCGTCCGCACAGGGGATTGCGGTGGATATTCATGGCCGGGGCGAGCCACACCCCGATGCTGTTCTCCTTATTCTCCAGCGCCGCTGCGCGGCCGATTTCCTCCACAAGCGCTTCGTCCCAGGTGCACGCGAGGAGCGTGGCGCAGGGGAAGGCGGTGGTGGTGACGCCGCACTGCTTTTCAATCCGAAGCCCGGCAGGGCCGTCGGCGGTCATGACATTCGGAATCCCGTGGCGACGGAGTCCGCCCAGACCGAAGGTGTTGGCAGGGCCGCGGTTGGCCTGCCCGCCGAGCATGGAAATCATTTCCTCCACCGTCAGGCTGTCGAGGAGGGCATCCAGTGTGGCCTTTCCTTCCGCAACATCAAGGAGCGAGGGCTCAAGCGGGGTGGTATGTCTGCAGGCATTGCACGGGTTTTCCGGTGGTGCACCGTGCTGGAAGCGGCTTTCATCCATCTTGGGGAAGGGCAGGGGCTCTGCGTTCTCAACCCTTGCCTGGGTTCCGTCGGCCATCAGCCGCCAGTCGACCTGGCGCGGACGGCAGCGTGGAGCGAGCTGCTCAAGGATGAGGTCGTCCTCGAGATGCCAGATAAAGGGAACCTGCGCAGCGCTGCGCACGTTATCGCCGAGGTAGAATGCATACGCGCCTTTTTCCAGGACCCAGGCGGACGGACAGACGGCACCGGTATCGTCATAGCTGGCCATGCGGGAAACCGGGACGCGGATCTCGACATCCTCGCTCTGACCGCTCTGCAGGAGGCCGGTCTTTTTGAAGCCGATGAGCACGCGTCCGGGTTTGGTCAGGCGGCCTTCAGGCGGCGCGGCATAGAGCTGCACGACCTGTTTTCCGGGGACGTTTCCGGTGTTGGTGACGCGCACTGCGAGGGAGAGCGTCTGATCCTGCACTGCGCATTTGACACCCGTCATGTCGAAGGTCGTATAGCTCAGGCCGTAGCCGAAGGGATAGCAGACGAGGTCCGCGGCACCGGGGATGGTTTCAAAGTACCGGTAGCCGACAAAGATGTCCTCATGATATGTCACATAGTCTTTGGATTCATTGAAGGTATCCGAGGACGGATACGCGCCGAAATCGACGGCAAAGGTATCCGACAGATGGCCGGAGGGCACAGCGTCCCCGCACAGGAGATCGGCTGCAGCAAGACCGCCTTCAATCCCGCCCTGCCAGGCGAGGAGCGCGGCCTGAATGCCCTGCGCATTGCGGAACCAGCCGGTATCCATCATGCCGCCGGTATTGAGGACGACCACGACATACGGGAAGGCTGCGGTGACCTCCCGCACCATGGCATCCTCCTCATGGCTCAGGTAAAAGTCCCCGTCATACGGGCTGCCGCTTCGGTCCCAGCCCTCACCGGAAAACCGGCACAGGGCGATGACAGCGATCTCTGTTTCCGCACGGGCGGCACTCAGCAGTTCCTTTGGCACCGGCGGCTCCTGCAGGCGTCCGGGCTCTTTCTCCAGGGCATACTGCGACTTTGTGTATTCCTCGTAATAGGCTGATAGCGCAGGAACCAGGGAGACTTTTCCCTCCTGCTCCTTGATTCGAAGACCTTCGAGGAGACTCCGGCTGTACGCTGTGGTGACATCCCCGCTGCCGCCTCCGCCCTTGACATAGTCGGCCTGGGCCTTGCCGAACACGGCCAGCCTTGTGCCGCTCTGGAAGGGGAGCAGATGGCCCTCATTCTTGAGCAGAACCATGCCCTCTGCAGCGGCGTGTCTCGCCAAAGCGAGATGGTCTTCGCCGGCGGTGATCCGCCTTCCGTCTTTTCCCATGGGAACCAGAGGCATATACTGGATGCGCTGCCATTTGACCGACATGATGATTCCTCCTGCCTGGTTTTTCTTATTATGTTTTTAGTACGCTTTTTCGGGGAATTTTCCTGCAGGGAAATGGCATTCTGAAGGGGTTTCTTTTGGAAAAAGATTGTCAAACCCGGAAGAGAAGCATACAATGGAAAAAAAGCGGGAAAGAATGGAACAGGAAAGGGCAGCATATGCCCGTTTCTTCTCGACCGCAAGCAACAAATGTATGGGAGGTTGCCTATGAAAAAGTGGCTGGTAACCATACTTGTTTTTCTGATGATGATCCCGCTTGCAGCGCAGGGACTGGAGTACTGGACCGAGGGCACTGACGTTCTCGGATCGATTGAGGCGTACGTGGAATCACTCACCGACGAAACATCCCCTGACTATCTTCCGGAGGAAAAGCGGATCGCGGTGTTTGACTCGGACGGCACGCTGTTTGGCGAGCGGTTCCCGACCTATCTGGACACCTGGCTTCTGATTCACCGTCTGGCGCATGATGAGAACTACACAGCGGCCGAAAGCGACAAAGCCTGGGCACTGGAAGCGGAGGCTGCGCTCCTCCGGCATGAGGCAGAACCCAAATCTCCGCGCTCCGGGGCACAGATGGCGGCGGAGGCGTTCAAAGGGTTCACGGTGGAAGAGTACCGCGCCTATGCGCGCGCGCTCATGGAAACCAAAGTTGCGGGCTTTGAGGGGATGACCTACGGGGAAGGATTCTTCAAACCCATGGTTTCCCTGGTCAGGTATCTCCGGGAGAAAGGATTTACCGTCTTTATTGTCTCCGGCGCTGAGCGCAATCTGCTCCGTGAACTCATGACCGGCGTCCTGGACCAGTGGGTGCCCCCGTACTGCGTGCTGGGCAGCACGTTCTCGCTGTGCGCAACCGCGCAGGGAGACAAGCAGGGCAGGGATTACAATATCACTTCCGAGGATGAGATCCTCATGGAGGGCAATCTTGTCAGCAAGACCCAGAAGCTCAACAAGGTGATCTCGATCATCCAGGAGATCGGGCAGGTGCCGGTGCTGGCCTTCGGAAACACCTCAGGCGATTTTTCCATGGGCACCTATGTTGTCAAAAACGGGGGCAAAGCGTACATGCTCCTGTGTGATGATACAGACCGGGACTACGGCGACCTGAAGGTTGCGGAGAAGTTCCGCGGGGAGTGCGAGGCGCTCGGGTTTGAAACGATCTCCATGAAAGAAGACTTTGCCACCATTTACGGGGAAGACGTGCACAAGGTGGAGGAAGAAGCGCTTTCCCCGGCTGCCTGAAAACAGCAAAAACAAAAGAAGTCCGGTGCGTCTGCAGCCGGACATCTTTTCATAGGGTCTGATTAATCTTCGCGGTTGGGATACCAGGCGAGGAGTTTTTCGCCGAGCAGTTTTCCGATGGCTTCGACGAAGTAGAAGTCGCCGTAGTTCATCTGGATATGGCGGCCGGGAATGTCGTGGTACGCGCTGGTGCACTTGGTGAACACGGCGGGCGTTGCCTCGGTCCAGTCGGCACAGGTCTTTTCCTGGGCCTGCAGGATCTTCAGCGCGGCCTCGTAGTACATGCGGCCTTCGCACTCGGGTACGAGGCGGGCGATCTCGAGGAGACCGGAGGCGGCGATATTGCCGGCGGCGTTGTCGCGCAGATCCGGATCCTTCGGCTGACGGAAGTCGCACTTCGGGACCCAGTCATCGCTGACCTGGCTGATGAAGTAATGCGCGACACGCTTGGCCGTATCGAGGTATTCCTGCTTACCGGTGTGCAGGTAGCTGAGGGCAAACCCATGGAGAGCCCAGGCCTGGCCGCGGCTCCAGGAGGACCCGCTCTCAATGCCCTGTCCGCCGGGGTTGTCGAGGAATTCACCGGTCATGGGATCGAAGATCACAATATGATTGCAGCTGCCGTCGGGACGGACAAAGGCCTGCATGGAGGTATCGGCGTGCTTCATGGCGATGAGCTTATAGCGCGGATCCCCGGTGACTTCACTGGCCCAGTAGAGGATCGGGAGATTCATCATGCAGTCGATGATCGCCCAGCCTTCACGGCCCTGGCCGTTCCAGGCGCGGATGAAGCCGTTGGGGTTAAAGCGTCCGGCGAGAACTTCGGCGGCAAACAGCGTGCGGTCATAGCTGTCGGCATTCTTTTCCAGCGCATAGCGGACACCGGAGTGAATCAGCCACATGAATCCGACGTCATGGCTCAGGTTCTTGAAATTGGCCAGCGCGGCATCCAGCATCTTTTCCGTGCGGATAGCTTCGTCGCGATAGAGTTCTTTCCCGGTCATGCGGAACATCTGCCACATGGTGGCCGGCCAGAAACCGTTGGTCCACCAGCCGATCTCTGTTTTCTTCCACTGGCCGTTCTCGGTGGAATAGGGCATATAGTCGACTTCATTGGCCTTTTTGACGCCATAGGCCATCTTCTGATCCAGACGGGCCTTCATGTCGTTGACCCACTTTGTCAGTTCAGGATTGGCTGCGGTTTCTTTCACGATATCAAAGCTCATTTGTCTACGTTCCTTCCACTTTCAAAAGTAAGGCGCCGAAGAGCAGAGCTCTCCGGCGCAGCTCATGGATTAACCCTTGACAGCACCCACCATGACGCCCTTCACGAAATACTTCTGGAGGAAGGGATAGATGCACAGCACGGGGACTGTGGTCAGGATGATGGTGGAGTACTTGATGGCCTCCGCATACTGATTGACCATATCGTTGTCGGAACCGGCGGAGTTGAGCACGTTGGAGTTGGCGATGAGAATGGAGCGCATCACGTTCTGGATGGGCAGCTTCTCATTGTCGGCGAGATACAGGGAAGCATTGAACCATGCATTCCAGTGGCCGACACCGTAGTAGAGGAGGAGCACGGCGATGGTGGGCATGATCAGCGGCAGGATGATGCGGAAGACAATGATGATGTCATTCGCACCGTCGAGATACGCGGACTCGGTCAGACTTTCCGGCACGCCCTGGATGGCGGTGCGGCAGATGATGGCGTTGTACACACTCATGGCGCCCGGCAGGATCAGCGCCCACAGGCTGTTGTAGAGTCCCAGGTCACGGACGTTCAGGTAGGCGGGAATCATGCCGCCGGAGAAGAACATTGTAAACATGATCAGGAACTGAATGATCGGCTTGAACATCAGGTTCTTGGAGGCGGTCACGTAGCCGCAGAAGAGCGTGAGGATGATGTTGATCGGCAGGGAGACCAGCAGCACGATCAGGATGTTCTTATAGCCCGAGAGCAGCAGCGGGTGAGAGAAGGCCAGGCCATAGGAGCCGGTCGTAAACCCGTGCGGCCAGAAAATGGCGCCGGGGTGCGCTACCAGATAGGCGTTCTCGGTGACGGAAGCGCACAGCACGTACCACATCGGGTACAGGGTGACAAAGCAGAGCAGCAGCATAATGATGACATTGATGACATCGAATACCTTGCTGCCGACGGATTCCTGAATATGATTCTTGGGTTTTCTGGCAGTTGTCATGGTTCGCTTCCTCCTTTCAGAACAGACTGTTTTCGCTGACTCGGCTGCTGATGAAGTTCGTCGCCAGCAGGAAGACAACGTTCACGATGGTATTGAACAGGCCAATAGCCGTGGAGTAGGAATACTGCGGCGTGCCGCCCGAGAAGGACAGGCGGTAGGTATAGGTGGAAATGATATCCGCCACATCATACGTATTGGAGTTGTACAGGAGCAGGGTCTTCTCATAGCCGACGCTCAGGATGCGGCCCATGCGCAGGATGAAGAGAATAATGATGGTCGGCAGAAGACCGGGGAGCGTGATATGAATGACCTGCTGGAAACGGTTGGCACCGTCAATCCTGGCTGCCTCATACTGGTCCTGGTCAATGCTGGAGAGCGCGGCCAGGTAGATGATGGAGTTCCAGCCGATCGTCTGCCAGATCTCGGAGATGATATAGATCGTCCGGTAATAGGCCGAATTCATCAGCCAGTTCTGCCGCGTTCCGCCAAAGGCGGTGACCAGATCGGAGATCAGGCCGTCCTGCTGGCAGTACACACGGATCAGTGCGCAGGTGACGACCATGGAGATGAAGTAGGGCATATAGGTGATCGTCTGCACGGTCCGCTTGAATTTGCTGTTCTTGATCTCGTTGAGAAGAAGAGCGAGCAGGATGGGTGCCGGGAATCCGAACACGATGGTGAGCAGGGAAATAATGAAGGTATTGCCGATCAGGCGGCCGAAATACGGATCGGTAAAGAACCGCTCAAACCATCCGTACCACGGATCCATCCAGGCGCTGCGCTCAATGCCTCTTGTCGGCTTGTAGTTCTTGAAAGCGATAATCAGGCCGTACATGGGCTTGTAGCAGAACAGGGCGAGGTAGACCAGAACCGGAAGAATCAGGATATATTTCCATTTGTTCAGTTTCCAGTCACGGATCACGCGCTGCGCAAACGTCAGGCGGTGAAAGTGGGGCACCACTTTGCTGCTTTTGGCAGTAGTCATTCCATCAACCTCCTTGAGTGAGCATGAAAGAACCGTTTTCCGGGCGGACCCGGGAAAGGTGCGGCCCTTTCACACTGCAAAGGATCTGCGAAAGGGCGGGGAGGGAAAAACACGGAGGAGGACGCTCGTGCATCCTCCTCCTGCTTTCATTTCCTGGACAGATACAGAGTGATCAGAAGTCTGACCGAACCTGTTCCTTCACAGATTAACGAGCTTCATAACGATCCAGAGCGCCCTGACGGACTTCGAGGATCTTGTTGAGGTTGAGGTTTTCGAACCCTGCGAGGTAGGCTTCCCACACGGCGTCATCATTGATGTCCTTGGAGCCGGTGATGAATGCTGCATAGTTTTCTGCCACATAGGTGTTCAGGTTGCTGTTGCCGCCGAGGAGGTCGAGCTTGTCGCTTTCTTCGGTGGTGAAGGTGATGCCGACCGGCCACTTCCAGCCGCCGGTGACGGCCAGGGTCTTGGCTTCAACTTCGGGATCAGCAAAGTATTCATCCTTGCCGAAGGTGTAGAAGAAGGCGTCGTTGGCAGCGATGGCAACGGGGCTGTTCTTCAGATACAGCAGGTTGGTGGCCTGGATGCAGCTGTTGCCCCAGGTTGCGCCGTTGTACTTGGTCATGGGGTCGTTGTCATGGTCGTCAGCAACCAGAGCGGTCCACTTGGGCAGCCCGGTCTCTGGGTTCATCTCCCAGCTTTCGCCTTCAATACCATAGTTCCAGAAGAGGAAGCCTTCCTGGGTGTAGGCATAGTCGAGCATGCGCAGGCAGAGCTTCATGGTTTCTTCATCAGCGGTCTTGGTGATAACGGTGGTGTGGGTGCCGATGCCGAAGCCGCCAAACTGAGAGGAGATGGAGCCGTCGTCAGCGGTGGGGAAGTGTGCGCCGACCCAGTAGTCGCCGCCCATGTCCTTGTTCCAGAGGTTCAGCTGACCCATGGAGGTGTAGGAGACGCCGACCTTGCCGGTCTCGGTCTTGGACTTGATGGAGGTGTCGTCGAGGGAGAAGGAGTCCTGATCGATGAGGCCTTCCTTCCACATCTTGGCCATCCACTTCATGTATTCACGCCATTCAGGCTGAATCGCACCGAAGTTGACCTTGCCGTCCTTGACGAACCAGCCGTAATCGGAAGCAACATAACCGGTGGCATAGGCGCCGAAGGCACCCTGGATGCCGGCCTGACGGAAACGGGCATCGTTCGGGAAGGTGAACTGTGCGCCATACTTGTCATGGAACACGCGGATCACGTTTTCGAGCTCGGAGATGGTCTTCGGGAGTTCCAGACCGCATTCCTGCAGCCAGTCCTGACGAACCACAACGCCCAGGTAGGAGTCGTTCCAGCCGCCGTCTTCACGGAAGAAACCAAACGCATAGTAACGGCCATCGTCGGTCTTCATGGCGCGGTCATAAGCGGGGTTGGTCTGCAGCCATGCATAGTAGGCAGGAGCATATTCCTGAATGTAGGGGGTCAGATCCCAGATGACCTCGTCTTCCAGGAGCATGTTGGCGGAATCCATGAAGTAGCCCTTCATGATGTTCGGCAGGGAGCTGGGATCAGCCAGCATGGTGTTGGTGAAGGAGCTGCCGTCAGCACCGGTGGTCGGGAAGGACCATTCAATGTTGACGCCCAGCAGCTTGGCCAGGTTGGTGTGGAAAGGGGATTCCTGCCAGGTGGCATACTTTTCATGCGGATTCAGGCAGTCCTGGGAATACCAGGTGACGGTCTTGTCGCTGTTGAGCGGATAGGTGTCACCGGCGGGGAGCAGGTCAGCGGCAAACGCAGAGGTTGCTGCAAGAACCATGACCAGAGCCAGGATGAGAGCAAGGATCTTTTTCATAGATCAGGGCCTCCTTATAAAAATGTAACTGTGGATCGGCTGCCGGTTCGGCAGCTCACTTGGTTCCATTATAGGCTCTCGGCCATAAACAGCCATTGCAAATTGAACACGTGCTATTGCGGATTTTGCACTTTTTTTCGCCAAAACGCCAAAATTTATCCCGTTTCGTGCAAATCAATGCATGACTGACTGGACAAAAAGCCTTCTGTGTGCAACAATTTGCATGGAGGTGAGGCCATGGAGCACCAGATCATTGCAGAGACCTATAATTTCGCGCATCATACGAGCGAAGTCGCAACGCCGGACTATCTGATCCACAGCCATGACTGCTATGAGCTGTACTATTTTGTCTCCGGTCAGATGCAGTATCTGGTGGATGGCACCGAGTACCAGCTCGAACCGAACACCTGCCTGCTGATTGTGCCGGGCGTGATCCACGGCATTCAGATCCTGTCCTCTGAGCCGTATGACCGCTACACCTTCCATTTTGTGCCCTCGATTTTTGCAAGGGAGAGGCGCGAAGCGATCACGAATCTGCTTCCGACCCTGACGACGGTGAGAAACCGGAAATCCCCGATTCCCTTCTTTATAGAACATGCCGAGAAGTACCAGATCCGGGAGCGGCTCGATGAGATCCTCTCCCTTGCAGGGAAGAGCCGGGAGATGCAGGACCTGCTCCTGCCGGTGCTCATGGAATCCCTGCTGGTGTCCCTGTTTCTCAAACTGAGCGGCGGGACACCGTCCATCCCGCATTTTTCCAGGCCGGTGCCCCACGATCTGGCGGAAATCCTCGACTATATCCGCCGCCACCCGAGCGACCGGATCACCCTGGAAAAGCTCTCCGCGCGCTTCTTTATTTCCCGCTCTCAGCTCAACAATCTGTTCCGCCGGTATTTCAATACCAGCGTCATGGAGTATGTGACCGGGCAGCGGCTCTCGTATGCGCAGAAGCTGCTGAGCAACGGCATGTCCGCGGCGGATGTGGCCCTGACGATCGGGTACACCGACTATTCGACCTTTTACCGGGCCTATTCCAAGCATATGGGGCATCCGCCCAATCAGGACAAGAGCGGCGGCAGCGGCGACATACACGGTGACGAGGTGGAGTGGAGCGCGGTGATTCCCTTCCGGGATCCCGTGGAGGCCATGCGCACGGAGCGCGCCCTGCAGCAGAAAACACTGCCGGATATCGGGTTTGAAAACAACGCCTACGATCCGCTGGACACCTTCTGATTCTTTCATTCCTATATTCTATTTCCACCACCAGAAAGGAGATTTTTCATGCGCATCAGGGAAAACATCAACGACAACTGGCTCTTTGTCCACTCCAGCGACTGTGATCCGGCCGTCATGCCGGACTCCGGAGAATTCATCTCCCTCCCGCACTCCTGGAACGCGGTCGACGGCCATGACGGCCGCGGGGTCACAAAGGACACGGCGGACTGGTCCACGGGCGATCTCTCCAACCTGCCCAGCAAGTATGACCGCGGCACCTACTGGTACTACAGGACCTTCAACGGCATTCCCCAGCCCCTCGACGGGGGACGGCTGTACGTGGAAATCCCGGCAGCCGCGCTGGTCGCCACGGTCTATGTCAACGGACAGAAGGCTGTGTATCATGAGGGCGGATATTCCCTGTTCCGCGCGGACATCACGGACCTGTGCGATCCCGAAGGCGCGAATCTCCTGGCGATCTGCGTGAGCAATGTCGCCATGTCCAATGTCTATCCGCAGTTTGCTGACTTCACCTTCTACGGCGGCCTCTACCGCGGTGTGAACCTGGTGTCGGTGGCCCGGCAGCACTTTGATCTGGATTACTACGGCGCACCCGGCGTTATGGTGACACCGGTCCTCAAATCCCCGGACATGGCGGAAATCACCATTCAGAGCTTTGTCAAGGGTGCCGATGAAAACGACACGGTGTTCTATCTGGTGGAAGACCAGGAAGGCAATGAAGTGGCCTCCGCGACGACGGATGTGTGCGACACCGAAGTGACGCTTCCCATTGTCGATCCGCTGCCCTGGAGTCCGGACGACCCGAACCTGTACATGGTCACCGCGAGCATTCTTCACCGCAACGAAGTCGTGGATGAAGTCGTGGTGCAGTGCGGCATCCGCTCCTTCTCCGTGTCCCCGGACCACGGCTTTGTCCTCAACGGCCAGGTGACGCCTCTTCGCGGTGTGTGCCGCCACCAGGACCGCCTCTACAAGGGCAATGCCCTGTCCTATGAAGACCACTATGAGGATGCCCTCCTCATCAAGGAAATCGGCGCGAACACGATCCGCCTTGCGCACTATCAGCAGGCGCAGGAATTCTATGATGCCTGCGACGAGCTGGGCTTTGTGGTCTGGGCCGAGATCCCGTTCATCTCCATCATGTCCGAGGATCCCAGAGCCCACGACAACTGCGTGAGCATGATGAAGGAACTGATCTATCAGAGCTACAACCATCCGTCCATCTGCTTCTGGGGTCTGTCCAATGAAGTGCTGCTGGCCGGCAAATCCTCGGACCAGCTCATTGAGAACCACAGGGACCTGGAAAAGCTGGTCAAGTCCATCGACAAGACCAGACTCACCACCCTCGCGCATGTCGCGAACACGCCCAATGACAGCGAACTCCATACCATCACGGATGTCGAGGCCTGGAACCATTACATGGGCTGGTATGTCGGAAAGATGGAAGACAACGGGCCGTGGCTGGACCAGTACCACAAAGACTATCCCGACCGGGCCTTTGCCGTGTCCGAATACGGCTGTGACGCCATTGTCACCTTCCACTCTGCGCATCCCGAGAACCATGATTACACGGAAGAATACCAGGCGCTCTATCATGAGCACATGGCGCGCGTCTTTGCCGAGCGTCCCTTCGTCTGGGGCACCTTCCTTTGGAACATGTTTGACTTTGGCGCAGCCAACCGAGATGAGGGCGGCGTGAAGGGCCGCAACAACAAGGGCCTGGTCACCCTCGACCGGAAGATCAAGAAGGATGCCTTCTATATTTACAAGGCATGGTGGAATCTGGATCCCATGGTCCACATCTGCGGCAAGCGGTATCAGAAGCGTGCCGGAGAGACGACGGAAATCCGCGTGTATTCCAACCTGCCCTCGGTTTCCCTGTACCTGAACGGTGAGCTCTGCGACGTGAAGAGCGCAGACAAGGTGTTTGTGTTCACGGTCGCCCTGAAGGACGGAAAGAACACCCTGGTCGCCAAGGCCGGTTCCGTCTCCGACGCCACCGTGCTGGAAAAGGTCGAGAAGGAACCTGACATCTACACGCTGCCCTTTGTCCGGGAACGCCATGCACTCGCGGACGGATGGCATGCGGCGGTGGAAGGAAAGGACCTGGATGCGCTCCTTGAAAAGAAGGACGGCGTCTACAGCGTCTATGATACCAACGGTACGCTCATGGAAAATGAGGCGGCCACAGCCATCATGATCAATGCCCTGGCTGTGCAGATGCACGCGGAGAAGGGGGCGCTGAACCTGAAGAGCCGCCGCTTCGAGCGTCTCCAGGGCGTGAAACTCGCCGACATGATCAGCGACCGGGAGATCCTCGCCGCGGTCAACCAGGAACTCAATCAGATCGCGAAATAATCGATTCCGGAAGGAAGGAGCCGGCCGCGCGCCGGCTTTTTCCGTGCTCTTCTTTTGCCTTTTGCTTGCAGAGCATGGGAAAAGATGCTATGGTTACAGGGAAGAGACGGCGGAGATCCGGATGATGTTCGCTGACACACGAAAATGAGCGGGGCCGGGCCCCGCCGCTGAGAGGAACACAGGCATGAAGAACACCCTGAAAAGGTCAAGGCGGATTGTCCTGATGCTTCTTTTTCTTCTGCTGGCAGCAGGCGCTGCCGCCGGGGAGGAAGGGGAGTGGATGACAGGCTATTTTGAGAAGGCAAAGTATCTCCGTCCGGACATGAAAGCCTCCGGGAAAGCGCTGGAAACCCTGCCGGCCTATATGCAGGTGACCTTCCGGAAAGTGAATGAAAAATGGGGCGAGGTGACGCTGGAAAACGGGGAAACGGCGTACCTTGCCTACAGTGGAATCCGGTCGGTTCCGGAGACGGAGAGCGTGAATCCCTATCCGGCGTTCTGCCTGGACAGCTATTATGTGCGGAGCCTCCCGTTCTCCAAAAGCCCGAGGATTGACCAGGTGGAGAGCTTTGAAGAGGTCACGGTGACCGGCGTATCCGGGGATTTCAGCCGTGTCAGGACGCTGGACGGGAAGGAAGGATTCATTCTGACCGAGCGTCTGAGAAAAACAGACCAGAGTCCTGAAAAACAGAAACTGGTCTCCTTCCTGACGAACGAATATCGCCGCACCCTGCGCCTCATGGACAGCTTGACGGAGGTCGAGATCCCGCGGGAGGTCACGCGGACGGGGACGATCCGCCGGCATCCGGTGCTCGACAGCGCGCTCTCGATGCTGGAAGCGGACAATCCGTTCCTTCTGCGCTACAACGCGATCACCGGCGCGGACATTCGGCCGCTCTTTCCCCTCGGCGTTCCGTATTTCTGGGGCGGAAGGGACTTTGCGCAGATGACGGAGCGGCTTCCGGACTACACGACGAGGAAAATCTGGGACGGATCGAACGCACACTATGTGCGGGGAACCTCCTATCTGTATGGGCTCGACTGCACGGGCCTGGTGGAAGTGGCCTATGCCCAGGCGGGCACTCCGCTTCGGACGGAGCTGTCCGAACTCTCGCTGAAAAAGCACTGCGAGGAACATCTCTGGTGCAATGACAAGCCGATGCCGGAGGACTGGCGCGAAGTGGCATGCGGCCTGGAAATCGGGGACGTGCTGCGGGTGCGCTACGGCGGGGCACATGTCATGATTTACATGGGAACGCTGCGGGATTACGGGTACACGGAATCTCAGCTGCCGGAGCTGGCCGATTATCTGGACCATCCCCTGATGATCCAGAGCGGCGGGAATCCCTTCTGCTACCGCCGCTTCCGCCGGCTGATCCGCGCATCCGATGATCCGCGCATCTCGAAGGCCGAGTACCCGCACGGCGGAGTGAGCGTCTGCCTGATGGGGATGGAAGACAGTGATCTCCCCATGTGGCTCACGATTGATGACGAGACCTACGGGATGCTGGACATCGAGGGATCCTGCGTGACCGCCTTCAGTATGGAGTACGTCACGCACTATGCCTTCCTCCGGCCGGGCCGCTGACGCCTCTTTCCTTTTCCTTTGGGGCGGAATCATGTATAATACATCCCGAACGCCTCCGAAAGGGACTCAGACATAAAGACTCAAACGGCAAGGGCCGCAAATATACAGGGTGGTGCTGATCATGAAACGGAATCTGTTTGTTCTCCTTGTTCTTGTGCTGCTTCTCCTGACGCTCGGGGCATCAGGCGAGGTCTCCTCGAATCTCTTCTCGCAGAAGAAATACAACGGCTACGGCAAAGTCTCGGAGATGCGGTATGTCGATGCGCAGGGGAATACGGTCATGGCGGACAATCTCGGCTATGCCATCGTCCGCTATACCTACAACACCTACCGTCAGCAGACGCAGGAGGCGTATTTTGATGCCCAGGGAAACCCGGTCAACTGCGTCCGGGGATACCATCAGGCGAACACGAAGATCAACGCCAGGCGCCTGGTCATTGAGCGCAATTACAAGGATGTGAATGGGAATTACGTGACCGGCCCGGACGGGTATGCCCGGCAGACGAGCAACTATTACGGCAAGTGGCACGAAGAAACCCGGAACTATGATCCCGACGGCAATCTGGTGAATGCGCCGTATGCGACATATACAACCTCGTATTTTTCCCAGAATACCGGCCGGACGAAGAACGGCGACGAATACCGGGATGTGGACGGCAACCTCATGACCGGTCCGGACGGCTATGCCTACTGTGAGATCAAGTACACCGGCAACAAGATGATCAGCACCGCGTACTATGCGCCGGATGGGAGCCTGGCCTACAATACGAAGGCCAAGTATGCGCTCTATGAGCGGACGTATGAAAAAGGTAAGTACCGGAAAGACGCCTGGTATGGTGCGGACCATGAGTACATCGTGGGCCCGAGCGGCTATGCGTACGTCGAGTACGAATACCCGGCCGCGGCGGCCACGACCTACTGGTACTACAATGCCGACGGCACCCCGTTCTGGCACAAGGACGGATACTGCGGAAAGACGGTCCTCCTCGGGGCCAGAAACCGCGAACAGGAAGTCACCTATTACGGCGCGGAAAAGGAAAGGGTGCTGTGCAATAAGGGATACAGCCGGGTTGAAACCTATTACGTCAGCACCGGCGGCATTCTCAAGCAGTTCTATTTTGACGAAAACGATGAGCCCATGATCGTCGAGGATCTCGGCTATCATATGCTGGTGCGCACGTACAACGGAAGCAAGGTGGCGACAGAGTCCTATCTGGACACCAATCAGAAGCCGACCAACTGCGTCTACGGCTACCATAAGATCAGCTATGGCTACAACAGCCGCAAGCGCAAGGACAAGGCTGTGGAAGAGCGCTACACGGATGTCAACGGGAATCCGGTGCCGTCCAAGCAGGGATACAGCTCGGTCGAATATGAGAATGATGCTGATGGAAACCATATCATCGAATGGTTCTATGACGAAAACGGCGAGCCCTTTGTCATTGAGGAGACCGGCGCATCGGAAGTGCACTATGAGTATGAGAACGGAAAAGTGACGGCCACTTCCTATTTCCACAATGGAGAGCCGATTCTGACGCCCAAAGGCTATCATAAAGAGGAAGTTACCTATAATTCAGCCGGAAAGGTGCTCTACAAAGACTACCTGAACACGGACGGCACACCGGTCAATAATGCATCCGGGTATGCGCATCTGGAAAATGTGTATTCCGAATATGACGATGTGGCAGCGGTCCGCTATACAGACGCGGATGACCGCCTGGTGTCCATTTCCGGGCAGCCCTACGCCTATACGCTCAAAGTCTACGGCAAGACCCAGCGGGAATACAGCACGATCTACATGGGCACGGATGACCAGCCCTACACCGTTGCTGACGGGTATGCAGAAGTCTACCGGGAGACGGACGAGAACAAGTGCATCACCCTTGAAGAATACCGGGATGCCCAGGGACAGCCGGTCAACAATGCAAAGGGAGTCTGCCGGTATCTCAGGAAATATGACGCTCAGAAGCGTATGACGTCCGAAGCCTATTACAATGCGGATGGAGCTGCTGTCCTCTCTGCAGATGGATATGCGTCTCTTGCCCGCGCCTATACCAAGGATGGCGACATCGCCGAGGAAAGCTATTTTGACGAAAACGGTGCCCCGGTGGTGCAGAAAAACGGATACCACCGGGTGGTGCGCACATGGGAAAAGCCCAAGGTCCTTGCCTCTGAGGCATATTTTGGCGTCAGCGGAGAACGTGTACTTTCCAGTGCCGGTTATGCAGTGGTGGAACGCAGCAATGATGAAAACGGTAATGCTGTGGAGATCAGCTATTTCGGAACCCAAGTGGAACGTGTGTGCTCCACCAGCGGCTATGCCATGATCCGTCGTCAGTACAATGAGGACAAACGGGTGATCTTTGAAGCCTGGTTTGATGAACAGGGCGCGCCGCTTGCCCTGAAGGATACTTACTGCGCTGTGCAGCGTGAGTATGACAGCAAGGGCAGCGTCACCCGTGAAATCTACCTGGACGCGGATGGAAACCGGATCCTGAATACCAAGGGTGCGGCGGAAGTGCGCAGGGAATACAACAGCGCCAAGCAGCTGGTGCGCGAAGCCTATTTTGGCTTACATGGTGAGAGTGTTCTGAACACATCCGGTTACGCCGTCCTTGTGCGCGAACTCGACACCAAAGGCCGTGTGCTCAGCGAAAGCTATCTTGATGTCAGCGGCAGCCGCATCGCTTCCACCGCCGGCTACGCCGAGGTGAGACGAGAGTACAATGCCGCGGGCAAGGTGATCCATGAGGTCTGGCTGGATGCGGCCGGAAACATGTGCCCGGTGAAGGACACCTACTGCGCGGTGGACCGCGACTACGATGATGCCGGCAATGTGATCTATGAAAAGTACTACGGCACCGACGGACGGCCTGTGCTCAGCAATGCCGGGTACGCGGAAGTGCACCGCGTGTACAACGCCGCCAAACAGCTGACCGAGCAGTCCTGCTTTGGCGTGCAGGGTGAGCCGGTTCTTTCCTCCGCGGGCTATCACCGGATGACTCGTGAGCTCGATGAAAAGGGCAATATTCTCATTGAGAGCTATTTTGGCGTGGACGGCCTGAGGGCAAAGAGCAGTGCCGGGTATGCGCAGATTCGCAGAGCCTACGACGAAGACAAAAGGGTCATTCGGGAAGCATGGTTTGATGAAAACCTGACCCCGTGCCCGGTCAAAGATAACTATGCCGCTGTTGAACGTACCTATGATGGGTTCGGCAATTTGTCATTGGAAAAATACTACGGCATTGACGGAAAACCGATCCTCTGCAAGGATGGCTATGCGGAAATCCTCCGCGTGTTCCGCGCAGAGAAGGAACTCCTGGAGCGCTCGTATTATGGCGTCCATGGCGAACCGGTGCTGATCGCGGCCGGATACCAGAAGCTGACGCGCGAACTGGATGAAGAGGGACGTGTTCTGGTCGAAAGCTACTTCGGCCTTGATGGTGAGCGCGTGAAGAGCACCGCCCTGTATGCACAGGTGCGCAAAGCATACAATGATAAGAATCAAGTGATCTATGAGGCCTGGTTTGATGAAGAACTGAATCCCTGCACACTGAATGATAACTTTGCTGCAATCGAACGCGGGTATGATGAGTTCGCCAATATTTCCTTTGAAAAGTACTACGGCAGCGACGGTGCGCCGATTCTCTGCAAAGGCGGGTATGCTGAAATCCACCGTGTTTACCGTGCAGAAAAGGAACTCCTGGAAAGGTCCTATTATGGCGTCCAGGGCGAACCGGTGCTGATTGCAGCCGGATACCAGAAACTGACGCGTGAACTGGATGATGAAGGCCATGTGCTGGTTGAAAGCTACTTTGGCCTTGACGGGGAGCGCGTGAAGAGCACGAATCTGTATGCACAGGTCCGGAGACTCTACAATGACAAGAACCAGGTGGTCTATGAAGCATGGCTGGACGAAACCCTTCAGCCCTGTGTGCTTAAGGATACCTTTGCTTCCATTGACAGGAATTACGATGAATTCGGCAATGTAGTCTATGAAAAGTACTACGGCACCGACGGAAGACCGGTCCTCTGCAAGGGCGGCTATGCGGAACTCCATCGCGTGTACCGCGCGGCGAGTGAACTCGTGGAACAGTCGTACTATGGTCTGCAGGGCGAGCCAACCCTTGTGCCGGGCGGCTACCAGAAGATGACCCGTGAACTGGATGAAAAGGCCCGCGTGACTGCGGAGAGCTACTTCGGCCTCAGCGGGGAGCGCGTGAAGAGCACAGCTCTGTATGCACAGGTACGGAAGAACTATAACGAAGACAATCAGGTGATCCATGAAGCCTGGTTCGATGAGAACCTGAATCCCTGTGTCCTCAGGAATACCTATGCTGCGATCGACAGGGACTATGACGAGTTCGGCAATGTCTCCTATGAAAAGTACTATGGACCCGACGGTCAGCCCATCCTGTCCACGCAGGGCTTTGCCAGCGTGCGCAGGATCTACCGCGCAAGCAAGCAGCTCACGGAGGAAGCCTACTTCGGCACGGATGACGCGCCGATCCTGATCCCGGCCGGATATGCTGTACTCCAGCGCGAACTGGATGACCATGGTTTCATCATCCGCGAATCCTATCTGGATACGGACAGGCAGCCGGTCAGCTCGAATGCTCAGTATGCCTCCTATACCTGTGAGCGCGACGAGAACGGCAACGCGCTGGTCATGACCTTCTATGGACCGGATGGCAGCCGGGTGCTGAGCAAAGACGGCTATGCCGAGATCCGCAGGGAATGGGATGAAAAGAAACAGGCCGTCCGTGAAGCCTGGTTCGATGAAAGCGGAGCACCCATGGCGGTCAAGGACACGTATGCTGCCATTGAACGCGAATATGATGAGTTCGGCAATGTCTGCCGGGAAATCTACTACGGCACGGATGGACAGAAGATCCTGTGCAAAGCAGGGTATGCGGAAGTGCGGAGAATCTACCGCGCAGAAAAGGAACTCTTGGAACGCTCGTATTACGGCGTGCAGGGCGAACCGGTGCTGATTGCGGCCGGATACCAGAAGCTGACGCGTGAACTGGATGACAAGGGCCGCGTGCTTGTCGAGAGTTACTTTGGCCTTGACGGGGAGCGAGTGAAGAGCACCGCTCAGTATGCGCAGATTCGCAGGAACTACAATGAGAAAAATCAGGTGATCTATGAAGCCTGGTTTGACGAAGAACTGAATCCCTGTGCACTGAATGATACCTTTGCGGCCGTGGAACGCGCCTATGATCAGTTCGCCAATACGTCCTTTGAAAAGTATTACGGCACCGATGGTGCACCGATCCTCTGTAAAGGCGGATATGCGGAAATCCACCGTGTGTTCCGTGCAGAAAAGGAACTCGTGGAACGCTCCTATTATGGTGTCCGCGGCGAACCGCTGATGATCTCTGCCGGATATCAGAAACTGACGCGTGAACTGGATGACAAAGGCCGCGTGCTTGTCGAAAGTTACTTTGGCCTGAACGGCGAGCGTGTGAAGAGCACAGCACTCTATGCTCAGGTGCGCAAAGCCTACAATGATCAGAATCAGGTGGTTTACGAGGCCTGGCTGGATGAAAACCTTGTGCCGACAACGCTCAAGGATACCTATACTGCCATTGAACGCGGGTATGATGAGTTCGGCAATGTCTGCCTGGAAATCTATTACGGTGCGGACGGAGAGAAAATTCTCTGCAATGCCGGGTATGCGGAAGTTCGCCGTGTGTACCGCGCAGAAAAGGAACTCATGGAACGCTCCTATTATGGTGTCCAGGGTGAACCGATCCTGACCACCTCCGGCTATCAGAAGATGACGCGCGAACTGGATGAAAAGGCCCGCGTGATCAAAGAGAGCTACTTTGGAGTGAACGGTGAGCGCGTGAAGAGCACGGCTCTGTATGCCGAGGTCAGGAAAACGTATAACGACGAGAATCAGGTGATCCATGAAGCCTGGTTTGATGAGAACCTGAATCCCTGCGCGCTGAAGAACACGTATGCCGCGATCGACCGGGAGTATGACGAGTTCGGCAATGTCTCCTTTGAAAAGTACTACGGGACCGACGGCAATCCGATTCTCTCCAGTCAGGGCTGTGCTTCCGTCATGCGGGTCTACCGCGCATCCAAGCAGCTCCTGGAAGAGGGCTATTACGGCACGGACGGACGCCTGACCATGATCCCGGCGGGCTATGCGATTCTCCGCCGCGAACTGGATGACAACGGCTTCATCATCCGTGAAAGCTATCTGGATGACGGCAACCGCCCGGTTGCGATTGCCAAGCTCTATGCCTCCTATACCTGTGAGCGGGATGAAGCGGGCAATGCGCTGGTCATGACGTACTATGATGCCGAAGGCCATCGCGTTGTCACCAAGGACGGGTATGCCGAAATCCGCAGGGAATGGGACGAAAAGAAACGCGTGATCTATGAAGCCTGGTTTGATGAAACCGGAGCGCCCATGGCGGTGAAGGACGTCTACTGCGCTGTTGCCACCACCTATGATGCGTTTGGCAACGCAGACTCTATGGTCTACTATGGACCGGACGGCAGCCGGATGTCCTGCAAGGCCGGCTATGCGGAGATCCGCCGCACCTATGAGGATGTCAAACGGATGACGTCGGAAGCCTACTTCAATGCCGACGGCACACCCTATGTGAATGGCAATCTCTATGCCTCCTTCACACAGACCCTCGACGAGGCCGGGAACCCTGCCGTGATCATCTACATGGATGAAAACGGCCGCCGCGTGATGACGAAGATGGGGTATGCGGAAATCCGCAGAACCTTCAACGACAAAAAGCAGGCGGTCTATGAAGCCTGGCTGGATGACGAAGGCAACCCGGTTGCACCGAAGGACACCTACTGCGCGATTTCAAGAAGCTTTGATGACTTTGGAAACAGTGCCTATGAAATGTACTACGGACCGGACGGCAGCCTGATCGCCAACAAGGCAGGATACGCCTCGGTGCAGAGAAGTTACCGCGCGGCCAAGGAACTGACCGGTGAAACCTATTATGACGCGGATGGCAAGATGGTCCTCCTCTCCGGCGGGTATGCCGCGTTCCTCAGGGAACTGGACGACCAGGGCCGGAAGATCTTCGAAGTCTATCTGGGCACTGAACGCGAAAAGGTCCTCTGCGCCAAAGGGTATTCCGCTGTCCGGTATGCCTATGACGAAAAGGGCAACATTGCGCGCGAGGCCTGGTATGACACGGAGGACCGCCCCATGACGCTCGGGGATACCTACTGCGCCGTGGTCCGCTCTTATAACGAGGACAAACAGGTCATCTATACGCAGTACCTGGAAGCCAATGGATACCCTGTCCTCAGCAAGGCCGGGTATGCCGCGGTGAGAAAAGAATACAGCGGAAAGCTCGTGACCAGGGAAAGCTACTTTGACACGAACGATCAGCCGGTGCTCTCCCAGGACGGCTGTGCGGTCATCGTCAGCGCATACGATGGCGACCATGTGACCACGGTATCCTACCTGGATACACAGGGCAATCCCGTCAATATCCGGAAGGGCTACAGCGAAATCCGGTACACCTACGGTGCCGACGGAAAACAGGAGACGGTGACCTACTGGACGACCGACGGTACGGAAGTTGATCAGAACGGCCAGCCGCTCACACAGGAAACCGCCGAACCGGCCGCATAACAAAACCAAAAAACGAAGCAGACTGCTGCGAAATGCGGCAGTCTGTTTTGATGGGGGAATCTCTTTTGTGTCAGACTTGTCTTTCGGAAGAGACAAGTCTGCAAAAATGAAGGCAGAGGGAGAATCTGAGAAACAGAAAAAACAGTGTGTCCGGACAGTTGTATTTTATCCGGAATACGGTAGAATAGAGGGCGTCTCTGATTCCCATGTTTCGGACAGAAGAACCTGGAGGGGTATCCATGACTGGACTGATCAAAAAATCTGCGGCAGCGGCACTGATGATTGCACTGGGAGACTATGTGCTCCTGAAAATGGGCAATCCGCTTGGACCGATTCTCTTTGCGCTCGGCCTTCTCGGCGTATGTTTTCTCGAGCTGAACCTCTTTACCGGAAAGTGCGGCTTTCTCTTTGAATCGAAACTGAAGCTGCAGGACCTCATGATCATCCTGGCCGGGAACCTGGTCGCCGGCTATCTGGCGGGTCTCTTCTTTTCCTTCCTGGATGCCGATGTGGGCCAGGCGGCAGCCGGCAAGGTCGCATCCTGGGATTTCTCCTTCGCCTTCTTTGGAAAAGCGGTGCTCTGCGGGGCGATCATGTATGTGGCCGTCAAGATCTTCAAAAAAGGATCGCCGCTGGGCATTGTGTTCGGTATTCCGCTGTTTATCTTCTGCGGTTTCCAGCACTGCATCGCCAATGTCATTACGCTGGGTGTGGCCAGAACCTTTGACTGGTCCCTGCTCCTGGCGATTGCCGGCAACTTCATCGGATCGCTGCTCGTCTCCTTTTTGAGCACAGACAAAAACTGAAAAAGCATGCTTTGAGCCCGGGGTTCTCCGTTTGGAGTCCCGGGCTCTACTGCTTCGAGAGGCAAAAGAAACAGAAAAAACGTCCGGCAATCCCGTGGAAATGACCATGGGATCTGCCGGACCTTTGTATCTGGCGGATTACCAGATGAGCTCCCGGTTTTCCGGGGCGATCAACATCGGTGTGCCTTCCTGCACGGACGGATAGGTGAAGTAGAAGGCATCAAACTGAGGGGGAATGTAATTTAAACGGATAAACGGCGCGGGGTGCGTATCCGATTCGTAAAGGCTGTAGGCAGCCGCCCGCGTGGCAAAGGCCTGATAGAATTTGCCGGCGAGGCTGCGGAAGAAAAGGTCATAGTCAAAGCCTTCCGTCTTTTCAGCGATCCTCAGCACGATGCGCATGCCCAAAAGATCGGCCAGCGCTTCCGGAATGACGCGCTCACCGGACTGCATCAGGTCATCGGAGAGGGCGATCCGGCTGAGTGCGCGCACGTGCCGCATGACTCTTTCCTGGTAGCCTTCCAGATCTTCCGCACTTGTCAGAATGCCAGGTGCATTTCCGGTGGCGTCATGCTGAATGCCGTTGGGATCAAAGCCGTGCCCGATCTCATGGGCGATCGTCTGCCCGATGGTGGCGAGGAAAGCTTCCCGCGTATCCGTTTTGCAGAAATCACCGAGCAGGACCCCGGCCATGACATAGACCGCATTCCTGCTGGGCTCGTAAACGGCATCGGGTTCGATCATGGAGGCAGTATTGAGCAGCCGGTGGCTCCGGTCGAAGGGTGTGCCGGAGAGGCGGAGCAGGACCTGCAGTTCGGAAAGCTCGACCTGAATGGCGGTGTCCAGGAGAGAGAGGTGCTCATCCCGGATGGCGTTCAGGAGCGGTTCAAAGTCGATGTGCTCTTCAGAGCCCACGAGCAGCATCCGGACCAAAGACGCTTTTTCCACCGCGCGGTTTCTGGCTTCCTCCGTCAGCCAGGTGTTTTCGCGGAAGATCTGCACGAGGGTTTCGCGGCATTCATCAAAGAGTTCCTGAACAGCCCGCCGAAGTTCCGGAGAAAGATAGGCATCGGCATAGGCCTGCTCGGTGACAAGACGCGCACGCTCCTGAAGATAGGAGAAGGCTTCGGCTTTGAGGTTCGGGGCCGAAGCGGGGCCGGTGATTTCATCGGCCGGGGCCGGCTGAAGATACGGCGCGGCATACCGGACCAAGGAAAGACACAGGATCGCCTTGAAGAGATCCAGGTTTTCCTCTTTGTACTGCTTCTGAAGGCCGATGAAACCGGGAATATTCCGCAGCTGGATGAGTCCACTGCTTTCACCGGACGCGGACATCAACCCGAGCGACACGAGCTGGTCATAGAGCGGTATGCAGAGCGATTGGACGGTGTCGCCGCTGACAATCTGCTCAAAGGGCGGCTCTTCGCCTTCACTCTCCTGAGGACCCGGATCCTGGGCTGCCTTCTGAAAATCAGCCAGCCGCAGGGAGAGGGTTTTGGCATCTTCCGCGCTGTAGCCAGCCAACAGGAGTTCCTGCTCGATTTTTCCAGTGTCCGGCTTTAATTCGGCTTCGGACTCAAATGTCTCCCAGTCGGGCTCAAGGGTGGGCACGATGTCCACAGGGATCAGGGTGAGCGCAAAGCGGCCGGACTCGTCGAGCGCACTTTCCAGCTGAAGGGCAGCATACGGCGAGCCAATCAGGAATCCGCTTTCCCGGGAAAGCGCTGAAAGCTCAGAGAGCGACTGCACAGCCTGCACACGCCGGATGCGCGCCATGAGCGGCTCCGCGCCGTCTGTCTGACGCTTTGACCTATCTTGAATGCGGTCTGTCACGATGCGGAGAATCTGCGCCTCCGTGCTCTCGCCGCTTTCCCCCAGGGACCAGATTCTCTCCTGCAGGACACCTTTGAGGGGCGTGAGGGAGGTATAGACGCCGTTTTGCGTTTCAGGGATGGGCTGCCTGCACTTCTCGTGCATGACATGCAGATAATAATGGTCCTCGAGCGCAGGACGGCTTTCCGGCACGTTGCCTGGGAGCTCCGGGTTGATCCAGGGGCTGCCTTCAAAATGGCGTTCGCCAAGACCCGCTGCGCACGGAGTGAGCAGGCAGAGGGTGAGCAGCAGACAGAGCAGTTTTTTCATACAATCCTCCTGTACCGGGCAGAGAGCGGGGCAGACAAGGCGCGGTCTATGGGTGTCAGATGCTGAACTGGCAGAGTAAAGAACGAAAAACAAAAGAAATGCAGAATGAAACCGGATGGCACTGGGGTTGTCCGCATCGGCCTCCGTCTCTATGAAAACAGAGGGAGAAGGATGCGGTTCATGTGGTTTTATGCATGTTTTCTGACCGGAGTCCTCCAATTCTTTATACCATAAAGCACGGTTTCTGTAAACATGCCGCCAAAGAAGGCAGGCAGACAGGAAAGAAACCATATGGACACGGTGGGAAAGCGGACGCGGGGCAGTTGACAAACGACATCCGGTATGCATAATAATTCATTGTAGATGCATAAATATGCACTACCAATCAACCGGCGCCTGAGTGAAGGGCAGGCGGATGAAGGAGGCCCTATGAAAAAAGTATTTATTGACGGAGCCCAGGGGACGACCGGGCTGCGGATTCATGACCGCCTGATGGAGCGAAATGATATTGAACTGATCCGACTGCCGGAGGAACTCAGGAAAGACCCGGGTGCCGTTGGGGAGGCCCTGAATCAGTCAGACATTGCCTTCCTGTGCCTGCCGGATGATGCGGCGAGGGAAGCCGTCGGCATGCTGAACAATGACAACACGGTCATCCTTGACACCTCCACAGCGCACCGGACAGCCCCGGGCTGGGCATACGGGTTTCCGGAGCTCTCCCCGGAACACCGCGCAGCGATTCAGTCCAGTCACCGCATCGCAGTGCCCGGCTGCCATGCAAGCGGCTTTATTGCCCTCGCCTATCCGCTGATCAAGGCCGGCGTTCTGAAGCCCGATGCGGAGCTTTCCTGCTTTTCCCTGACGGGATACAGCGGCGGAGGACGCAAAATGATCGCGCAGTATGAAGCGTCGGACCGCTCGGTCCTTCTGGATGCGCCGCGGCAGTACGGGCTCACCCAGCAGCACAAGCATTTAAAGGAAATGGTCGCGGTATCCGGTATTGCGAGTGCCCCGGCGTTCTGCCCCATTGTCTCGGACTTCTATGCCGGCATGGAAGTGACCGTGCCGCTGTTTCCTTCCAGCCTGCTGAAAAAAGTCAGCATGGCGGATATTGTGGAGATCTACAAAGAGAATTATCCGGGCGGCATTGTATCCGTCTGCCAGGAAAGCGATGAGGCCGGGTTCCTGTCGGCCGGCGCACTGAGCGGGAAGGATTCCATGGTGCTCTCCGTATACGGTCAGGAAGAGCGCATGCTGCTCGTGGCACGCTATGACAATCTGGGCAAGGGCGCCAGCGGCGCAGCGGTCCAGTGCATGAACCTGGTGCTGGGCACGGATGAGGAAACAGGCCTTGTTCTGTAAAACACATGGAAAGAAACCCGAATGCGGGGAATGAGGAAAAGCGTATGAAACAGATTCCGGGCGGCGTATGCGCTGCAAAAGGATTTTCGGCGGGCGGCATTCACTGCGGGATTCGCCCGAATAAAACCAAGAAAGATCTGGCGCTCATTGTGTCGGACGTTCCGTGCACGGCGGCGGGTGTCTTTACGACGAACCTGGTCAAGGGTGCGCCGGTCACCCTCTGTCAGGAGCACCTGAAACAGGGAAAGATCAAAGCCGTGATCTGCAACAGCGGCATTGCGAACACGTGCAATGCGGACGGCATGGAAAAGGCGGTGCAGATGGCGGAAATCTGCGCTGAGGCCGTGGGGGCACAGCCCGGGGAAATCCTTGTGGCGTCCACCGGCGTCATTGGGCAGAAACTCCCCATTGAACCGATTCAGGCCGGCATGCCGGAGCTCCTGAAATCCCTGAAGGCTACAGCGGAGGGCAGTGATGACGCGGAAGCGGCCATTATGACGACGGATACGGTTCCGAAGTCGGCCGCTGTGAGCTTTACCCTGCAGGGGAAAACCTGTTCGCTTGGCGGCATTGCCAAGGGCAGCGGCATGATTCATCCGAACATGGCGACCATGCTGGTGTTCCTGACAACGGATGCTGCGGTCTCCTCTGAGATGCTGCAGAAAGCACTCTCCATGGATGTGCGGCATACCTTCAACATGACCAGTGTGGACGGGGACACCTCCACCAACGATACCTGCGTGATTCTCTCCAGCGGCCTTGCCGGAAACCCGGAGATCACCGAGGAGAACGATGACTTTGCGGTCTTCATGCAGGCGCTGAATACCGTCACCGTCTCGCTCTGCCGCCAGATTGCCGGGGACGGGGAAGGCGCAACGAAGCTTCTGGAGTGCCGGGTCTGCGGCGCTGAAACTGAGGACACTGCAAAGAAACTGGCCAAGTCCGTCATCTGCTCGAGCCTTGTCAAGGCAGCCATGTTTGGCGAGGACGCCAACTGGGGCCGCGTGCTGTGCGCGCTGGGCTATGCAGGGGTTCCGGCGGATGTGAACAAAATCGATGTGACCTTTGCCTCAGAGAAAGGCGAAGTCATGGTGTGCGAGATGGGCAGCGGCGTGGATTTTTCCGAGGAGAAGGCCGCAGAAGTCCTGTCGGCAAAGGAAATCGACATTCTGGTCACGCTCCGGGACGGTGACGCATCCGCCGTGGCCTGGGGCTGTGATCTGACCTATGACTACGTGAAGATCAACGGCGACTACAGGACCTGACACGTCGAACGCAGGGAGGAAAAACAGATGGAGACATTTACCAACGCGCAGCGGGCCGAAGTGCTGGTGCAGGCGATGCCCAATATTCAGCATTACACCGGGTCCATTGTTGTGATCAAATACGGCGGAAATGCCATGATCAATGAAGAACTCAAGCAGCAGGTTATGGAGGACATTGTTCTCCTGCAGCTCATCGGGGTCAAGGTGGTCCTTGTGCACGGCGGCGGGCCTGAGATTACAGAAACCATGGCGCGCATGGGCAAGGAGAGCGTCTTTCAGAATGGACTGCGCGTGACCGACCGGGAGACCGTCGACATTGTGCAGATGGTGCTGGCCGGAAAAGTCAACAAGTCCCTTGTGAACCTTCTGGAAGTCAAGGGCGGCAATGCCATCGGCATTTCCGGCATGGACGGGCAGCTGATCCAGGCCAAAATGAAAAATGAGCAGCTGGGCTATGTGGGGACCGTGACCAAAGTGAATCCCCGGCCGATCCTGGACCTGCTGGAAAAGGGATACATTCCTGTCATCTCGACCCTCGGGTGCGATAAGCAGGGCAACATCTACAACATCAACGGCGACACCGCGGCCGCAGCCATTGCCGGCGCGCTCGGCGCACGCCGCCTGATCCTCATGACCGACATTGACGGCATTCTCCGCGACCGGAATGATCCCGAGAGCCTGATCACCATGATGACCATTGACGAGGCACGGAAGCTGGAAGGGGACGGCGTGATCTCCGGCGGCATGATTCCCAAGGTGGAATGCTGCATATCTGCCATCGAGCAGGGCGTGAAGAAAGTCATTATTCTCGACGGCCGCGTGCCGCATGCCATTCTCATGGAACTGCTTACCGATCAGTGCGCAGGCACCATGATTCAGGGGTGAGGTGAGAGCATGAAAATCCAGGAACTCGACAAAACCTATATTGCGGGGACCTACGGACGGTTTCCCGTGACCCTGGTTTCCGGAAAAGGATCCCGGGTACAGGATGAGAACGGAAAAGAGTACACGGACCTGGGCAGCGGCATTGCAG
>R21__coassemble_66_pt1 | contig 87809 bp, 75 predicted proteins | sample R21__metabat2_high_PE_034 | metagenome-assembled genome bin R21 | reverse complement strand
TGATGGTTTAAAGTGCGAACATCAAGCAGTCAAAGATTCTCATGGAGGTTCGCACCGAAAATGAAGGGTTTACGTAGTGTTGCGTAAACTTAAAATGTAAAAGTGTTAACACAAATGCGCGTAATAAGTATCTTACCAGAGAATAATATATAATTTGTGCAAGAAATTGCACAGATTTGCGGTCCCGCCCCTCGCGGGCGGGTGGGTTGAAATCTGACCCGGTTGCGGTAGTTGACGATCCTCTTAGTCCCGCCCCTCGCGGGCGGGTGGGTTGAAATTGTCCGGCGATGTTCTTCATGGTTGCCCCAATAAGTCCCGCCCCTCGCGGGCGGGTGGGTTGAAATCCTATCACGATCGTGCCGGGAGAGGCAAAATGCGGTCCCGCCCCTCGCGGGCAGGTGGGTTGAAATTTCCATTGGTGCGCGGCTGAAGGATACCTGGATAAGGGTCCCGCCCCTCGCGGGCGGGTGGGTTGAAATCATGTTCAGCGCGCCGAGAAATGAAGCCCGGGTATCACCGTCCGTCATGGACATGTTGTATTCATCTTTCCCATCCACGGTGGGAAAGACCAGAAATACATCCGCTGCGCGGTCCTCTCCGATCCCGAAGTAGGCCTAGTTATCTGTGTCTGTATAGTCAGGCTGTCCTTCTGCAGAGGCCGTGCCTGATACCGTCATCAGCAGGAGCATCCCGATCAAAAGAACGGTTCCGGCTGTCTTCAGTTCAGCCGTCCAACGGTGTAATGTCATATATTCCACCCGGTCAGCAGCCCTTCCTTCCGTTCTTGTGGTCCTCCACTGAGCAGGCATTGGGCGTGCCATACTCAATCAGTCCCGCATCGGCCGGATCAATGGACACGCGGCCGTCCTCAAAGACAAAGGCAGGCACGCCCACATCGCCGATCTCCTTGCAGTGATCAAAGACCGGACTCTGATCCCGCAGGCGCATGAATGCACTCAGGTACCGGATATGCTCTCCGATATTGATATACTCAAATTCATCCTCGCGTCCCCGAATCTGCTCTTCCACATAATCGCAGTAGGGGCAGGTGGGCATTCCGTAGATTTTGATCATATTATTCTTCCTCCTCTGTTTCCATGTTCATTTGCCGCACTGCAGCGAAAAAATCATACACCATTTTTCCTATGCCGACAATCATCGCGTATCCGTGCTGTGCCCTTCGTTTCCTTCGGCAGAGGGCAGTCCGTATGCTGTTTCGATGGATCGTCTTTCCGGAACCCGCTCCCTCCCCATGATTTTCAGCTTTCATTCACACGGTTTTCACTTTGAGACGTTATGCTCATGGCATCAGAAGGAGGGGTTTCAATGCATTGTAAAAACTGTGGCGCATCAGTCAGCGGAGGCAATTTCTGTGTCTACTGCGGATCTGCCCTGACGGACGCATCGAGTTCCATCTCACTTTTCAACAAGGCCGTCTCGACTGCCGACGACACCAATCAGTACAATCTTGTCCTGATCTCCTGCGGAACATGCAGTAAAACACAGACCGGAGATCTCCTCGAAGACATTTTCGGCTATACAGATGCAGAGTCTTCCAACCTGATCAGCATGGCACCGGTTGTTGTGGGTGAGCGGCTCAGCGCAAACGAAGCAAGCACGGTCGCACAGCTGCTGACCGAGTACGGCGCGCAGGTTTCCATCACGAACCAGTCGGATCAGTATGTTGATCTGACCGAAAAAGCGACTTCTTCCATTTTCGACAAAGCCGGCAACCTGCTCGCCGGAGCCGCAGCTGTGATTGGTGCCCTGACAGTCGGCAACCGGATCAGAAGCTATCGGCGCTACAAAAAGCCGTCTCTGCTGGAGCGCATCTTCCGCATCGGATATAAGCCTGAGCCTCCGGCCTATCACCGAAACTTCAGGCTCCCGCTCTACAATCCAGCGCCTCCTGAACCCAGGCGGACCATCCGGATGCCCGCAAGGCCGCGTCCTTCTGCACCTTCCCGCGCCAGCAGGCAAGGCCCCGGCACGCCTCATGGCGGCCCTGGCGGAGGTCCCCGTCCCGGCAGAAGATAATCCTTCCGCCTGTCAGCACACAGGAAAATAATTCATCCCCACACCGGAAGCGGAAAACACGGTTCGCTTCCGGTGTTTTCTTCTTTTCATTCCCGGCTGTGCAGCACCGTTTTTCATTCTGGTGATGCTGTTCTTCATGGTTGCCCTCATGAAGATCTTCCTGTATCATGTACAACTGAAATTGATAAGGAGAAACAGCAGCATGAAGCACGTAATTTTTCATTATCCCACGCTGAAAGATGTGCAGCTTGAATCAGACAGAATCAACGGTTTTATCCCGCTGAAAGAGGATGTTTCCGCCCTTTTCGAGCCATTGCCCCTTTCCGGGAGGCAGGCTGCCAACCGCATTGCGTTTCAGCCCATGGAAGGAACCGATGGAACAGAAGACGGCGCGCCGGGTGAACTGACCGTCCGCCGCTATCATCGGTTTGCCAAGGCCGGGCCGGGCCTCATCTGGTTTGAAGCCGTCGCCACGCTGCCTGAAGCAAGGGCTTCCGCGCATCAGCTGTGGCTGACAGACCAGAATGTCGATCAGTACAAGCGGCTGCTGGATGAAATCCGCGAAATCTCCCTGAAGGAAAACGGCTATGCGCCTCTGATTGTGATGCAGGCCACCCATTCGGGCCGCTATTCCAAGCCGCATGGTTTCCCCGAACCCCTGATCGCCTATTCCTGCCCGCCGCTGGAAGACCAACCGCTTTCCCCGGACCGGATAGTTTCGGATGACGATCTCCATAGGTTTGAGGAGGCCTATTCGCATACTGCAGAGCTTTGCCAGAAGGCCGGGTTTGACGGCATGGATGTCAAATGCTGCCACCGCTACCTCGCCTGTGAGCTGCTCTCGGCCTATACACGGCCCGGTGTCTATGGCGGAAGCTATGAAAACCGCACGCGGTTTTTAAAGAACTGCTACCGTGCTGCGAAAAGCAGTGTCCATCAGTCCTCGTTCTTCCTCTCCAGCCGGATGAATGTGTATGATGGGTTTGCCTACCCGTATGGATTCGGCGTCCGCACCGACGGCAGCCTGACGCCGGACCTGACCGAGCCCATCCGTCTGATCCGGGAACTGAAAGAAGAATTTGAGATTCCCCTGATCAATGTGACCATGGGAAATCCCTATAAGAATCCTCACGTCAACCGCCCCTATGACCACGGCAACTATGTGCCTGATGAGCATCCGCTGGAAGGGATCAGCCGCATGATGCGCGGCATCAGCGAAATCCAGCATGCCCTGCCGGATCTCCCGGTGCTGGGCAGCGCGTTTTCCTACCTGCGTCAGCATGCAGGAAACCTTGCCGCCGGCATGATCGCAGACGGGCACTGCAGCATGGCCGGGTTTGGCCGCATGGCTTTTGCCGATCCCGGCTTTATTCAGGAGCTCCGCCAGGAAGGACAGATCCGGACAGGCGGTGTCTGTGTGACCTGCGGCGGCTGTGCCGTGCTTCTGCGCAACGGTACGCCAGCCGGGTGTGTTGTACGCGACAGGGAGGTCTATACACTGTGAAAGTTGCATTTGTCACCGGTTCCAGCCGCGGCATCGGCCGGGGCATCGCGGACCTGCTGCACGAGGAATCCTGGCAGGTCATCTATTCCGGCACAAAGCAGGACAGACCGGACCATCTGCCTGCGGACCGGGACTATTTTCCCTGCGATATTTCCAGAGAAGAAGACCGTCAGGCCGCTCTGAAGTACATTGTCAGCCGGTATCACCGCATTGATCTGCTCGTCAATAATGCCGGGGTCGCACCGCTCGTCAGGCGTGATCTCCTGGAAATGACCGAGGAAAGCTTTGACCGCGTGATCGGGATCAATCTGAAGGGCACACTTTTCATGTGTCAGCTGTTTGCCCGGGAAATGATCGCCGAGCACGCGGCCGGCATTCCCGACTGGCAGCCCCGGATCGTCAATATCAGCAGCATGAGTGCCTATACTTCCAGTGTGTCCCGAGGGGAATACTGCATCAGCAAGGCCGGGGTGGGCATGGTCACAAAACTGTTTGCCGACCGGCTCGCTTCCGAGGGAATCCCTGTCTTTGAAGTCCGGCCCGGCATCATTGATACCGATATGACCCGAGTGGTGCACGAAAAATACGACCACCTCATCGGAGACGGTCTCCTGCCCGTCAAACGGTTCGGGCAGCCTGAGGATGTGGCCCGGATGGTCCTGGCCTGTGCAGGCGGTCTTCTGGACTACTCGGCAGGGCAGGTGCTGGATGCCGATGGCGGTTTCCAGCTGCGCAGACTGTAACGGAAAGGATGGATGGGGATGCGCGAGATGAGCGTGCGCACCGTGGTGGTCGGCTCCGGCTGTGCCGGACTGAACGCGGCAGATACACTCAAAGCGCTCGGTGAAGAAAGTCTTCTGCTCCTCACCGAGGATATGAATGCCGGGACCTCCCGAAACACGGGCAGTGACAAGCAGACCTACTATAAGCTTTCACTCTCCGGCGATGAAGGGGATAGCGTGGGCCTGCTTGCGCACGACCTTGCCTATCCCGATGTCAACGGCGATACGGCGCTGTGTGAAGCCGCTGCCTCCGCCCGCTGCTTTTTCAGGCTCTGTGCCCTGGGTGTTCCCTTTCCCACCAATGCGTTCGGCGAATATGTCGGGTATCAGACTGACCACGACCTGCGCAGACGTGCCACCTCAGCCGGCCCTCTGACCAGCCGCTTTATGACGGAAGCGCTGGAACGCTCGGTCCGCTCGCAGAATGTCCCCATTCTCGTCCACGCCGTCGCGGCACGCATTGTGACCGGACCGGACGGTGTCGCCGCGCTGGATGTCTTCCTTCCTCAGGAAAAGCAGATGATGCGCATCCGCTGCGCCAATCTCATCCTGTGCACCGGCGGTCCTGCACACATCTATCTGGACAGGGTCTATCCCGAGAGTCAGCACGGCATGAGCGGACTGGCCTTTGCCGCAGGAGCCCGGGGTGCAAACCTGGACTGCTGGCAGTATGGGCTGGCCTCCGTTTCCTTCCGCTGGAATCTGAGCGGGAGCTATCAGCAGGCACTGCCCCGCTATGTTTCCGTGGATGCCGACGGCACGGAGCGCGAGTTTCTCGCCGATGCGCTCGGCGAAGAAACTGCCCTGGCGTATACCTTTCTCAAAGGATACCAGTGGCCGTTTGACGAGGACCGCATGAACGGTTCCTCCCGGGTGGATGTCCTGGTGAAACAGGAAACGGATGCCGGCAGAGTGGTCTTTCTGGATTATATGCACAATCCCCGCGGCTATGCCCCGGAGCGCCTGACCAAAGAGGCCCGGGCGTATCTGGAGAACTGCGGGGCACTGCTGGACACGCCGCTGGATCGCCTCACGGCCATCAATGGGCCCGCTGTCCGGCTGTATCTGGACCACAGGATTGATCTTTCCCGGGAGCTGCTGGAGATCCGCGTATGTGCCCAGCATCACAACGGCGGGATCGCGGTCGACGCCCACTGGCAGACCTGCGTGCCGGGACTGTATGTGTGCGGAGAGGCTGCCGGCACCTTCGGCCGCAGGCGTCCGGGCGGCACAGCCCTCAATTCCACACAGGCAGGCTCTCTGCGGGCAGCCCAGCACGCCTTCCGAAACGGGCGCAGGGTCTCCGAATCCCCGCTGGAGGATTCCCCTCTGATGCTGCCTGAAGGCGATGCGGCTGCGTTTCAGAAGGAAATGACCCGCATTGCGGCTTTTCAGCGCGACGCTTCCGGGATGCAGCAGCTCAGAGAACGGGTGGAACACTCCCTGGCGGCCCAGAAGACTGCGCATCCGGAATCCCCGGATTTTCAAGACCGTCTGCTCCTGCGCGATATCCTGCTGACCCAGCGCGAGGTGCTCTCCGCCATGCTCTACGCGCAGACAGAGGAGAAAGGCGCCGCAGGCGTCCTGATCACAGAAAACGGCACTTCCGCGCGCGTGCCGGCCCGTCCCATACCGGACCGCGATCTCTGGTTTGAACGTGTCTGGAAGAGCTTTCAGGAAGGCCGCCTGGACTGAAGACACCATGGCGGCAATGCAAAAGACAGGAGAATTGCTTCCCCTGTCTTTTTCGTACGCTGCTCCTGCTGCACACCGCGGCATGGCAGCCGTTTCAGTCCCTGATTATGCTTCTGCTTTTCCGTCAATGATGTCAATCAGATCCAGCACGCACTCCAGTTCTTCGGGCTTGACCTTATCGCAGTCTTTTCCGGCCAGCACGCAGTCTGTGAAATAGCGGATCTCATTGAAATAGCCATTGGTCGCGGGCAGATTGATGCCGTTGACATTGGCGTCCTTTTCTGCTTCAAGCGTCTGCTTCTCTCCGTTTGTCAGATACGTGGTCAGCGTGCCTCCGCGGTATTCCATCAGGGCTTTCTCAAACTGGAAGCGGAAACTGGCCTGGAACGGATAGCTGCCTTCATACCATGCAGCCTCTGTGCAGATGAAATAGTCCGGATACTCATAGACCACCTGGAAGTAGTCCTGCACGTCCGTCTTGGCGCGGTGGCAGATGGCCTTCTTCGGCTTGCCCAGGGCATAGATCAGGAAGTCCAGATCATGGATGTGCAGGTCAAACGGCACAAGACCGCTGCGCTCCGGATCGCGCATCCAGTTATCCCAGGACCATGCGGGCGTATTGCCCAGGCGGGACATATTGCCGCTGAGCAGTTTTCCATAGCAGCCGGTGTCAATCGCGTTCTTGAGCACTTCATACTCACGCCAGAAGCGCAGCACCTGGGCGACCATGAAACGGCAGCCGTTTTTCTTTGCTGCATCATAGATTCTTCTGACGTCTTCCCGCTTCAGGGAGACGGGCTTCTCAGAGAGCACATGAATGCCGCGGTTGAGCGCTTTCACGGCAAAGTCCGCGTGCAGATAGGTGGGAAGGCAGATATCCAGGATATCCAGTTCTTCCTTTTCGAGCATTTCGTCAAAATCCAGATAGGCGCGTCCGCCGGTGATCTTCGCCGCTTCCTCCGCCTTTTCAGGCCGGATATCGCAGACAGCCATGACCTTGACTTCCGGGATCTGAGCCCAGGATGTTGTATGAGAGCGGCTGATCCCGCCCATGCCCACCATTCCAACTTTCAGCATGATGTCCTCCTTACAGCTTCTCAATCAGCTCTGTCAGATAGTCTTTGGTTTCAAGAATGTCCTTAATCTGCTGTTCGCCCGAAATCTCGCGCTCAATGGTCAGGCTGCCGTCAAAGCCGCAGGCCTTGAGTCCCTGCAGGAACTTCGGGAAATTGACCTTGCCTTCGCCGACCTTGACTTCCTCACCCAGTTCATAGCCGTTGGTGGGATAGAGGCCGTCCTTGGCATGCACGCCGCGCACATATTTGCCGAACACATCCAGTGCATCCACCGGATTGCCCTTGCCGTAGAGAATCAGGTTCGCGGGATCCAGATTGATGAACAGGTTGCCGGTATTGACCGTTTCAAACAGTCTCAGCAGGACAACCGGTGTCTCCTGGCCCGTTTCAAAGAGCAGGTTCTGTCCCGAACGCTTGAGGCACATTGCCAGATATTTCACCGTAGTCACCACGCCCGGCCATGCAGGATCTGTCATGTTTTCCGGGATAAAGCCCATGTGGGTGACAATATCCGCAATCCCCAGACGCTTTGCATACGCAGCGCCGTCCAGGATATTCTGAATGCGCTCTGCCCGGAAGGCAACCGGAACGAGCCCCAGGGTCTCCGGACCTTCGGTAAAGTTCCAGCATTTCGGGCCGACCCAGCCGCACCAGAAAGCCGTGATCTCGATATCAAATTCCTTCGTCAGCTCGCTGACTTCCCGGGCATTTTCCTCGGTCCAGTACCGGGGATCCCAGCTCACCAGCTGCGCATGATGGAATCCCTGAGCCGCTGCATTGGCAAAGTTTGTGCGGAGCTCCTCCCCGCCGCGATGTGGAATAATGATACCTACGTTCATGGATGATCCTCCTTTTATATGGATTCGCCGCATCACCATCGATGCAGGTTCTTCTCAAACTTGGCAGTGTAGGATTCCCGGAGTTCTTCCTCCGTAATGCCGAAGCACCAGAGCACATCATGATAATACATCAGGACGTCCGCCATTTCTTCGACGAGCTGAGCGCGAAGATCTTTGTCCCTGCAGGCCTCTTCCGCTCCGCATTTCTTGATAATGTCAATGACTTCGCCGACTTCCCCGATCATCCACAGGAGATGATTCGCTCCGGCTGAGGGTGCGTACCGCTCCCACTGCGTGTATTTGTCCCGCAGCGTTTTCTGCATGCGCAGCATCTCTCCAACAGTGAACCCTTCCGCTTCCTTCTTCCCTCCGCGGAGCACTGCCCCCATGTTTTCCATGCAGATGCGGATGATCTCGCGGTTGGAAAGCCCCTGCCTGCGGAGTGTATCCAGTTTCTCCTCAAACCCGTTGAGCATGGTCCGGTTCTGTTCACGGTAAGCGGCGTCCGGTGTTTCCGCTCCCACGCCGTACGCGTTCAGTCCCACCGCCTCCGCGTCCTTCATGGCCATCTCCATATGATAGTCGCTGCTGACAATGGCAACCCGTTTCTGTGTGCCCACAAGATCACAGGCATTCACCATGTTTTCCAGGGTGATGCGGGATTTGTCCTCCAGACAGATGATCTCCCCGGGAACGCCGCGCTCGATGAGCATCTCCTTCATCACTTCGGCTTCTGTGCGGTGACGGTCACGCGTCAGTCCGCCGCAGGGCATGATCATGGGTGCGCCGGTTTCCCGCCATACCTCCACTGCTTTGTCAATACGGCGTTTCAGATCGTCCGACGGGGTATCATCCGGCAGAAGCCGATGCCCCAGCACCACGATGACATCCGTTTTCTCCATCTGTCTCAGGCCCCTTTTCATCCCGTCTGAAATCAAAGCTGCAGCTGTCACTCAATTGTTCGATGTTGTGCATATTATACCCCATCCATGCCTGAAAGTCCATCAATCCACACGCTGAAGTCAGCATGATTTCACGAAATCTGTCCTTCGAAAACACGCTGCTGTCCTCGCTTTCTCCGGTTGACGGCAGGCCGGTATTTCGCTAAACTGATGAGGAATACAGAACCCATCTGCACCCCTTCTTTCCGCGCAGACGCGGAGAACCCAGCAAGCGTCTGTCGTCCGGCGGGAGGCGTGTCTGTCCCTGCCCGCAGGAGATCAGGCTCTCTTTTCCCCATGCCTTTTCCTGTGATGCAGTGCATTCGGAGGCGATATCGCATGCTGACCGATTCCCGGTACCAATATGGCAGTTATACCCGCCGGCACTTTGCCGGCGACATTCTCTACGGCGTGGTTTCCTTTGCAGACCTGGATGCGCTGATTTCCCCGCAGTTCGCCCTGGTGAAGGACCGCTGGGCTGAGCGCCGCAAAGCCCGGCTGGATCCGGATCTTCTCCGGGAATATACCCGGCAGCTCACCGATACAGTGCGCGCTGCCGCTGTGGACGATGCCTTCTTTGAGCAGATCACAGGCGTACTCCCGCGTCTTCGCAGGCAGGTTTTCGGAAGCGAAGTGGACCGCGTGTTTGTCGCTGACGCACGTCAGGGCGGCGATCTTCCCGTGCAGACGGACCTCGATCAGTCCGCGCGCCTGGATGACATGCTGTCCTGGCGGACAGGCGCGGTGCTGTGCCTGCAGGATCCCCGCTTTTTCGCGCTGATGCAGCAGGATCTCAGCCGGGTGCATTCCCTGGGCATGCAGGCCTATGCTGTTGTGTCTTCCACGGACAGCGGGATTTTCCCCTCACCTGATGCTCTGCGTCTTCTGCTCTCCGAAGATGAAGTGCGTCTCCTGTACTGTGAAGGGCCGCTGGATCAGATCCAGGGGGACTGTCCGGAGGCAGAAAAGACATGCATCCTGTATTACGGTGAACGCGGACTGACCGACTGCCGGAATCTGAGCGTGCCTGCCTTCGTGCGTTGCGCGCCGGAAAGCCTGTGCGGGAGGGCGCTGACAGGTCTTCTGATTCAGAGCGGGCGCTGTGATCTCTACATCCCTCCGCATTTTGATATCCTGCCCATGGTCCCGATCTGCCGCCGCACCCTCGCTTCCTTCCGTCAGTATGCGGGACTTTCCCGCCGTTTCGGCGATGCCTGCTACCGGATGTCCCCTGAGGAACTCTACAGTGCCTTCCCGGAAACATTCTTCTCGGTCTATGACGAGGACGGCAGCCGTTTTCCCCTCGGGACTGTCTGGCCGAAAACAGAGTCCCGGGGCAGCTGGTCTGCGGATTACTTCTCAAAGCGTGATCAGCTGCTGGGCAGCGTGCTCGACGATATTCCCGGCATCCGGCGCCTCGGCGGGTGGTTCAGGGCAGATTCGTTTGAGCCCGGGCCGGTCCCGTGGGACGCACAGGGCGCAGCCGAAGGCATTCTGGTGCACGGTGCGCTCATTGAAAAGCATGTCGATGCCCAGGTCATCATCTCGGATGCGCAGCCTGTCTCTCCCCGCCTCTATGTCCGGGAGCATGCACAGACCGGAACGCATCTTGTGCTCAATTACCTGTTTTTCCTGACATCCCGCCTGGCCTCCCTGTATAACCAGCTGCGGGAAAGCCGTCCCATGGAACAGACAAAGATTCAGGGCGGTCATCTGGACTATCTGCTCTGCCGTGACGGGCAGCAGCGTACAGAAACCTTCCCCCTGTACCGGAAGGCCTGCATGGCCCTGATGGACGACGGTTCCTTCTCCTTCTTCCACTTCCGTCTGGGCGGCGGGTCATGCACCGTGAACGGACACACGCTGCGCTGGGAAGCGGAAGATGTGGATCCGGCGCTTCCCCGGGATACAGCCGTGTTCACGCCCTATGCCAGCTGTCCCGATGCCGGTCAGTCGAAGTTCACCTACACGCGTCCGGTCGGTGCAGGCCGCATTAACCTGGTCCTCCTTCAGGGCTCCCTGGTGTGTGCCCGTGACGGAGATGTGCTGCTTCCCTGCTTCGGCGTTGTTCTTTCCCTGAGCCGTGAGACCGGCCTTCCCTTCCTTGAACGCTGCGGTTTCCACCCGGCCCCCGACGGCTATTATGTCTTCGCAGACGCCCCGTCTGTCTCCGTCTGTCTGGATCCCCCGGAGGGCTTTTCGCAGTCGCAGTGGGACCGCGTCCGCTGGGCGTACGGCGGCGGCCTGACCCTGATCCACGAAGGCATCAGCTGCTTTTCCGATGAAGACACAGCGTCTTCGCATCTCGCGCAGGAAGGCTGGCTGTCGCCGCTCTCTGCCCAGACGCAGGAGAGTGACATCGCTTCCATGGTCCGCCATCCCCGCACAGCCATCGGTCTCAACAGCAAAGGCCAGCTGTTTGCCCTGGTATTCTCCGGCCGCTCTTCGGTCTCTCTCGGCGCAGACTATCGGGAAATGTGTGCGCTCGCCCGCCGCATTGTGCCGGATGTCTCGGAGCTGATGAACGTCGACGGCGGCGGCTCCTCCCTTCTGGCCATCGCCTCTCAGGGCCATCTCTACGAGTACAGCTGGCCCTCCACATCGCCGGCCAGTCTGAGCGGCATGGCGCGTCCGGTCAACTCTCTGTTTGTCATTCATTTATCTTCCGACCCGTGATCCCATAAGGAAAAGGGACAGCCCGAAGGCTGTCCCCCTTATTTGATTGTTTCAGAATTACAGGCCGCGCTCAGTGATCTTTTCGTTGATCAGCTGGAGATAATCATCAACGCCCAGTGCGTTGAAGCCGGTCACGTATTCTTCCCAATCCTTGTCCACATCTTTTTCACCGGTGATGAACTTGGCTGCCCATTCACCCAGGTAGGTGTCAAAGTCTGCGGTCATAGCGGATACTTCGCTGGCCACATCAGAGCTGAACAGGAAAGGTGCCCACACTGTGCCGCCCTCCTGCTTGTCGGGTGTGTAGTTGATCAGGCCTGCTGCGGATTCAAGAGATACCGGCCAGGTCTCGCCACCCTTGAACAGTTCGTTGGTAGCGCAGGACGGGTTCATGCCGCCGGCCCAGGTGCACCATGCAGACTGTACAGATTCGAAGTTGCGGCCTTCAGGATCGTTGAGGATCATGTCGGTCAGAGCATAGGTATCGGTCTCAGGATCATGCGTGTAGGTCACGTTCTCTTCACCCATGAAGTAGGCAACGATGCCTTCCACAGAGTAGAAGTAGTCGATCCACTTGGCCATGATCGGACGATACTCTTCAGGGCACTTATAAGTAATGCAGAAGTTTGCGGAGGTGGAAGCGGGCATGGAGTATGCATTCCATGCTTTCTCGCCATTGTAGCCCTCCAGCGGTTCAGTCATCGGCACGGTGTACTGCTCATACTTGGAGCCGGACACAGGGCTGTTGTTCACGAAGATGTAGGTCAGGGCACGGCCGTTCTGGGCCTTGACGATTTCATCAGCGAACGATGCGGTGAAGATGTCGGGGTCAACGAGCTTCTCGTCATAGAGCTTGTGATAATACCGCATGAGCTCTTTGTAGCCTTCAGCAGTGTGCCAGAAACGGGCAGTGCCGTCAGCATTCTGGTCAGCCCAGTAGTTGGAGGAGCCGCGGTTCATGACGCCGAAGGAGCCGGTCAGGATGTACTCGAGGTCTTCCCATTCGGACATAGCCAGCGGGATGGTGTCATCCTTGCCGTCTTCGTTGTAATCCCAGCCCTGGATGGCCTTGAGGTACTCATAGAAGCCGTCGAGGGTGTTCGGAGGGGTGGTCAGGCCGGCATGTTCGAGGACCTGGCTGTTGTAGAAGAAACGGGAACCCATACGAATCGCATAGCCGGTCAGGATGTAGGGGCAGCCATAGATGCAGCCGTCAGCCTGGGTCACAGCATTGCGGGCGGTGGGATAGGCATCCAGCCAGTACTGGAAGTTCGGCATGATGTCCGCATACTGATTCAGGTCGATCAGCATGCCTTCACCGCCGTACTGAGAGCACTGCGTGGAGTTGACGGCCATCTTGAAGAGCACATCAGGCAGATCGCCGGAAGCCAGGCGCAGGTTCAGTGTGGTCGCACGGTCAGAAGACGGAACAGGAATGAACTCAATGTGCACATTGGTCAGTTCTTCCAGCTGCTTCCAGAACCAGACGGTCGACCAGTCAGAAGGCATCACGTCGGTATATGCATGCATGGCCGTGATGGTGATCTTCTCGTCGGTCAGCGGATAGAGGGACTTATCCATGGCCGGGCCCTCTACAGCAAACGCAGAAACACAGCTCGTCAGCATCACAAGAGCCAACAGCAGGGCAACGAGAGACTTTTTCATAGGGAAACCTCCTTTTTTATTTTAGCCCATCCGGGCATATGAACGATTGTTATCCCTTCACCGAGCCGATCATGACACCCTTGACGAAATATCTCTGGATAAAGGGGTAGATGACCAGCATCGGGATGGAAGCCAGCACACAGATGGCATACTTGATGGTTTCAGCTCTCATGGCGCGGCGTGCCATGTCAGAGGCATCGCCGCCGTCCACCACGGAGAGGTCTGCATTGACCAGGATCTGCCTCAGGAACAGCTGCAGCGGCCACTTGTTCTTATCGCTCAGATAGATCAGTGCGGTGAAGTAACTGTTCCAGATGCCCACACCGTAATACAGGCCGATGACGCAGATCACGGGGATGGACAGGGGCAGAATGATGGAAATCAGCGTCCGCAGCGGAGAGCACCCGTCAATTTCCGCTGCCTCCTGAAGTTCAAACGGGATCGAGGACATAAAGAATGTCCGCATGATGATCATGTTGTAGGTGGACACGCCGCCGACAAGAATCACCGCCCACCAGCTGTTGCTCAGTCCCAGGGTTTTGGTGACGAGCAGGTAGGTTGGAATCAGGCCGCCGCCAAAGAACATCGGGATGGTGCAGTACACCATGATGCCGTTTCGGCCCCACAGATCCTTTCTTGAGAGCGGATAGGCACACAGGATGGTCAGGAACAGGTAAACGGCCGTGCCGTAAATCAGCAGCTGGAAGGAATTTCCGTAGCCCAGCATCAGGTCGCCGTTCTTGAAGCACTCCTTGTAATTCTCAAGCGTCACACTGACAGGAAGCAAAATCACCTTTCCGCCGACAACCGCCTTCGCATCCGAGAAGGAAGCGATCACCACAAAATACAGGGGATAAATGATGGTCAGTGTCAGCATGGCAAGGAGAATGACCACGATGATTTCAAACGCGATATCTCCTTTGGACTGGCGGGAACGAAATGACTTCTTGGCAGTCGGAAGATTCTTGGAATTGGTTGTCATCTCAATCTCCCTCCTTTACCACAGCTGCACGTCGCTGATCTTGCGGGAAATGCTGTTGACAACGACCAGCATCGCGCAGTTGACCACAGAGTTGAACAGGCCGATGGCCGTGGACAGCTCGAACTGATTGGACGAAAGCAGGGATATACGGTACACATACGTGGAGATAACGTCGGAAACCGCCATGTTCAGGTCATTCTGCATGAGGTACACTTTTTCAAAACCAACGGAGAGAATGTGTCCGGAATTCAGAATCAGCATAATCACAACCGTCGGCATAATGGACGGAAGATTGATGTACCACATGCACTGATAGCGGTTCGCGCCGTCAATGTACGCGCTCTCATGAAGCTGCGGATCCACGCCGGCCAGGGCTGCGATATAAATGATCGAATCCCAGCCCATGTTCTGCCACACACCGGAGCCCACATACAGGCCCCGGAAGACGGCCGGCACCTGCATCCAGTTTTCCGGCGTCCCCCCCCGCCCATTCAATGGCCTTGTTGACAATGCCGAAATCGCGGTTGGTAAAGCAGGTCATCATGCCCACCAGAACCACGGTGGAAAGGAAGTGAGGGATGTAGGTGATATTCTGCACTGTTTTCTGGAAAGCCCGGTTCCTGGAAAGCCCGGTTCCGCACTTCATTGAGCAGAAGGGCCAGCAGAATGGGCAGCGGGAATCCCAGGAGCAGGGACAAAAAGCTCAGGTAGAATGTATTGCCGATCGTTCTGGAAAAGTACGGAGACTGATAATACTTCAGAAACCACTTGTACCAGGGATTGGCGAAGGGACTTCCGTATACGCCCTTCATGGCGCTGTATTTCTTGAAGGCCAGAACCACGCCCGGCATGGGCATATAACAGAAGACAAAATACCAGACAAGCGGAAGAAGAAGCATCGCATAAAACTGCCAGTTTTTATTGATGCGCCGCTGTCGGATCCAGTACATAAACCCTTTTCTCTTCACGGAAGGACTTCTGGTCGGGCTACTCATATCCATATCATCCCCTATTTCTCATCCGTATGCCTGTCATCTGATCAGGCTGCATGCTGAGGTTCAGGAACTTCCGCCCTGTACGATTCGATTTTCCTGATCAACGCAGAGTGCACGCAGCCGGCTTCTTTTCGTTGTACTCAAAACAAAAGCGCTCACACATGCAAAACTGCTGTTCCTGACGCCCCAACTATTCAACTGTCCAGTGATATCGGATACATTCTAATTCCTTCATCATGAAATGTCAATGCATATTCCCTAATTTATGATATATGATTATCCCCATTTCAGACTGCATCCGGCATGTCTCCGGCAAGAAACATCCTGGCATACAGGGAGCAGAATCTGCACAGCAAAAACAGGCCCCCGGAAATCCGGCAGCCTGTGCTCTCACGCAGGGCCTGTCCCTCCCTGCAGGATGTGATTTCAGATGACAAACTGGTCCAGGTACCGCTTGGACAGACGCAGGGAATCCAGAATCCGTTCACGGCTGCTTTCAAAGGCCCTGTCTTCCACTTCGATGCAGGCATACCCTTCATAGCCGATGTCTGTCAGCGCAGACACATAGCGGCCCCAGTCCACATCGCCCAGACCAGGCAGTTTCGGACTCATATAATCCAGCGGATAGGCCATGGTGCCGACCTTTGCCAGTCTGTCGGGGAACAGCTTGATATCCTTGAAATGGATATGGAACAGCTTATCCTTAAAATCATAGATCGGCTGGATATAATCCATCATCTGCCATACAAAATGGGAAGGATCAAAATTCAGTCCAAAGTTGTCGTAGGGCAGGATATCAAACACCCTGCGCCAGATGTCCGGGGTGGTCATCAGGTTCTGACCGCCGGGCCACTGATCCGCGCCAAAGAGCATCGGGCAGTTTTCAATGGCAATCCGCACGCCGAGCGCACCGGCCTCTTCCAGAATCGGCGGCCAGATTTCCCGGAGCAGCTTCATGTTCTCTTCCACCGTTTTGTGCTGATCCCGTCCGATAAAGGTCGTGACCATGTTCACGCCCAGCTTATGGCTGGCCGCGATCACCCGGCGCAGATGCGCAATGGCCGCATTCCGCCGCTCCGGATCCGCATCCATCGGGTTGGGATAATAGGCCAGGGACGAAATCGCCACGTTTTTCTCTTTGCAGGTGTCCAGAATATGCTGTGCCTTTTCGTCGGTCAGATCACCCACATCAATATGGCTGACCCCGGCATAGCGCCTTTCCGCCTTTCCTGCGGGCCAGCAGGCCACTTCAACGCAGCGGAATCCCATCCGGGATGCAACATCCATCATCTCATCAAAATTCCACCCGTCCAGGATGGATGTAATGAAGCCGAGAATCATGTAAAACACGCCCTTTCTCATTCTGTATGGGACCAAAGCCGGGAGTCATGTTGTTTTCATCGGTGCAAAGACTGTATCCGCATTATATTACATTGCATTTCAAAGGGCAAGCCGCGAAATCGAAATCAGACGGTCCAGGGATGGGTGAAAGCACAGTTGACAACTCGGTTCCATTTCATATAATCATAAGCGAGAAACAGAAGCAGAAAGAAACAAGATATTCAGATCGTACTGAATCCATATGGTTTTTCCCTTCCGCCCCCTCCGGAGGCACACGAAGGTCTCCATCGTTTTCCTTTGAACATAAAAAGGCAGCGGCCCTGTTTTCATTCAGGGAAAAAGGACTGTGCCTTTTTAGAAAATCATGTCAAGTATAAGGGAGGAAATCGAAATGAAAAAGGTTCTTTCTCTGGTTCTTGCTTTTATGCTCTGCCTGTCCGTCACAGCCGCTTTCGCTGAAAGTGCAGCCCCTGTGAAGGTCGGCGTGCTGGTTCCCGTCATGACGCACGGCTGGGTCAGCGGCATTACCTATCAGGCAGAAGCCTATGCCAAGCAGCTGACCGCTGAAGGCAAAATTGAATACCGCCTCACCACCTCCAGCAATGCTGAAGAAATGACCGCACAGATCGATGAAGCCATCCAGTGGGGCGCTCAGGTCCTGGTCATTGCCCCGCAGTGGACAGGCATGGAAATCCCTGTTCAGAACGCCATTGATCAGGGGAAGGTCGTCGTTGCATTTGATATGGACATTGACGCCGAAGGCATCCTGAAGGTCACCGGTGATAATGAATCCATGGGTGTTGCCGGTGCCAAGTTCATCGTGGACAAGGTCGGCCCCACCGCAACGGTTGTCGCCCTGCCGGTGCCCACCAGCGGCTCCGTGTCCGAACTGCGCATGGCCGGCTTCAACAAGACCATTGCTGAAATCGCGCCTGAACTTCATGTGATCGAATATGCCACCAAGTTCACCCGTGAAGACGGCCTGAAGGACTTTGCCGACATTCTTGCTGCCAATCCCCAGATTGACGCCGTGTACAGCCTCGATGACGAGACCTCCATCGGTGTGCTGCAGGCCATTGCCGATGCCGGACGGACCGACATCAAGGCCATCACGGGCGGCGGCGGATGCCAGGAATACTTCCAGCTGATCGCCGAAAACAAGGATATCGCTGTCAGCTCTTCCCTCTACAGCCCGCTGATGATCCGTGACTGCTTTGACGTGGCTCTGGCCAAGCTCGCCGGAGAAGAAGTTCAGGCAGTGACCGTGATCCCCTCTCAGATTGTGGATGCCTCCAATGTGGAAGAATATCTTGATCCCAGCAACACAATCTATTGATGCACTTTGTCCTTTCTCCGCAGAGGCCGTGGCTCACCCCACGGCCTTTGCTTGAATCGGGACAGATGGTTAAGGATGTGAATCCATGAAAGTATCCATGAACGGGATTGTCAAATCCTTTGGGGCCAACAACGTGCTCCGTCAGGTGGATTTTTCCGTGGAAGGCGGGGAAATCTGTGCCCTGCTCGGCGAAAACGGCGCAGGAAAATCCACCCTGATGAACATTCTCGGCGGCGTGCTCCAGCCGGATGAGGGGACCATTGAGCTGGATGGAAAGCGGGTTTCTTTCCACTCCCCTGCCCAGTCCCTGCATGCAGGCATTGCGTTTATCCATCAGGAACTGAACCTGATCAATGACCTGCGCGTCTATGAAAACATGTTCATCGGCCGCGAAATCAGGACGCCTGCCGGATTCATCAATGACCAGGAAGAACGGAGGCAGACGGAAGACCTGTTCAGGAAGCTGGATATCGGGATTGATCCGCTCTCCAAAGTATCCCTTCTGGATGCAAGCTACAAGCAGATTGTGGAAATATCGCGCGCGCTGATGATGAAGGCCTCCATCCTCATCATGGATGAGCCCACCACGTCCCTCACGGACCCCGAGATCGAGCGTGTGTTTGACATGCTGCGCACCCTCAAAAAGCAGCAGGTCGGCGTGGTCTTCATTTCCCACAAGCTGCGGGAAGTCATGGAGATCTGCGATACCTACGCTGTGCTGCGCGACGGCGTGCTGGTTTCCAGCGGCCTGGTCCGGGATACCAGCATTCCCCTCATTTCCAGGGATATGGTGGGACACGATGTGCGGACGGAGTCCCTTGAGCAGAATGCCGATCTGGGAGAAGAAGTGCTGCGTCTTCATAACCTGACGCTGGAACCGTATTACCGCAATGTCAGTCTGCAGGTGCGCGCTGGTGAAGTTCTCGGCGTGACGGGACTGCTGGGCGACGGACGCAGTGAAGTCTTCCGCACGGTATTCGGGGACATGGGAAAATATCAGGGGCAGATTCTGATCAAAGGCAGCCCCGTCAGAATCAAGTCCACCCGCCAGGCACTGAAGATGGGTGTGGCCTACATGCCGAGGAACCGCAAGGAGAATGCCATCATCAAGGATATGGATATCCTGGATAACGGCACCATCGTCACGCTGCCCCGCCTGACCCGCATGGGACTGATTCGCCGGAGAGAGCAGCTGGAGCAGTTTGAGGAGCAGCGAAACCATCTGCAGATCAAAATGGGGAGTCCCCGCGATGCCATCGGCAGTCTGTCGGGCGGCAATCAGCAGAAGGTGGTCCTCGCGAAATGGCTGATGACTCATCCCCGGCTTCTGATCCTCGATAACCCTACCCAGGGCGTGGATGTCGGAGCGAAAGAAGAAATCTATGATATCATCCTGCAGCTGGCCCGCAGCGGCGTGGCCGTCGTAGTGCTGTCCAATGAGGCACAGGAGATCATCCGCGTATGCAGCCGGGCACTGGTCATGTATCACGGGGATGTGCGTGCCGAAATCGCCGGCGAGACGATGACGGAAGCGAATATCATGCGTCTGGCCACAGGCGGCTGATGAGGGAGGAAAAACCATGTCGAACAAAACGATTCACAGCAGCTCCGGTGCGCACAGCGGCACGCCCGCATCTTCCGGCTCAGGCGGCTTTTTCAGATGGCTTGCTCAGCGCTGGCAGGAAAACCCTGTCTATTCCACCGCCGCTGTGCTCCTCGTGATGGTGATCATCCAGACGTTTGCCCTTGGTTTTGATTATCCGAGTTTCGCAGACTGGTTCTCCGGCTGGGGCAGGAACTGGATCAATATTCTCCGCAATAACGCCTCTGTGGGCATTGTGGCCCTGGGCATGGCCTTTGTCATCATCTCAGGCGGCATTGACCTGGCTGTGGGCTCTACCCTGGTCGCGGTCGGCGCGGTCATGATGGTGCTCATCAACGGCAATGCGAACGGCCTGCTCACCGCCATCGGCATCACCGGCATTCCCGCGTTTATTCTCGGGATTCTGGCCGCGCTCCTCATGGGCTGCCTTATCGGATATATCAACGGCTTCCTCATTGCCCGCAGCAAGGTTCCCGCGTTCATCGCCACGCTGGGCACCATGAAAATCTGCCGCAGCGTCACCCAGCAGTTCATGCAGACCGTGGGCGTCAAGGTGCCCCGGGAGTTTACAGCCATCGCCAATACCAAAATCGGCGGTGAGATTATCCTGCCGGTCTTCTACTGGCTGATCATCGCCGCCATTCTGGTCGTGGTCGCCCGCAAAACACCGTTCGGCCGCCATGTCTACGCGATCGGATCCAATGAGCGTGCCGCCCGCCTCTCCGGCATCAATGTGGAGCGGGTCAAGGCGCTGGTCTATGTGCTCAGCGGTCTTCTCGTCGCAGTAGCAGCCGTCATCAATGTTGCGCGCATCGGCAGCATGGATTATGCCAATGCCGGCAGCGGCTATGAAATGGACGCCATTGCCGCTGTGGTCGTCGGCGGCACCAGCATGAGCGGCGGCAGAGGCTCCATTGTAGGCACCGTGCTGGGCATGCTGATTATTGCCGTGATGAATAACCTGCTCAACCTGATCGGTGTGCCGCCGTTCCTGCGGGAGGCTTTCAAGGGCCTGATCGTGATTGTGGCGGTTCTTCTGCAAAAGAAAGACAAGCAGTCGTAAAGGAGGAAATACAGATGATTCACATTGGTGTTGCCGGCTGCGGCAAGATCGCTCAGGTCCGGCATCTGCCGGAATATCATGACCGCGAGGACGTCTGTGTCTGGGGCCTGTATGATCTCAATCCGGACAGGACACAGTCCCTGGCCAAACAGTATCATGCAAAGGCCTATGCTTCCTATGAGGAAATGCTCTCTGACCCGGACCTGGATGCTGTCAGCATCTGCTCCGCCAATGCATTTCATGCTGACATGGCGATTGCTGCCCTGAAAGCGGGCAAGCATGTGCTGTGTGAAAAGCCCATGGCAACCACCATGGAAGACTGCGAGCGCATGGTGCAGACAGCCCGCGAGACCGGAAAAGTCCTGATGATCGCCCAGAATCAGCGCCTGGCTGCAGCGCACCTGAAAGCCCGGGAGCTGGTCGCAGACGGGGCGATCGGCCGACTGATCACCTTTACCACGGCCTTTCGCCACGGCGGTCCTGAGACCTGGACCATCGATCCCGGCGCGAATACCTGGTTCTTCGATCAGTCCCGGGCCGTCATGGGCGCCATGGCGGATCTCGGCATCCACAAAACCGATCTGATTCAGTTCCTGACCGGAAGAAATGTGGTGGAAGTCCAGGCCAGCCTGGCCACGCTTGATAAAACCTTCGCGGACGGCTCCCCCATCACCGTGGATGACAACGCAATCTGCATCTACCGCCTGGAGGGCAACATTCTCGGAACCATGACCGCCTCCTGGACCGATTATGCAGGAGAAGACAATTCCACTGTCCTCTTCGGCACGGAAGGCGTTCTGAGAATCTATGAGGATCCTGCCCACAGCCTTGTGCTACAAAAGCGCGGGGGCGGCGTGGAATACTTCGATGTGGACCAGATCCAGACCAATGATCAGCAGACCCGCTCCGGTGTCATTGACCTGTTTATCGATCATCTGCTGGATCCCAAGAAACCCTGCATATCAGGTGAAAGCGTCCTCAATGCGATGCGCGCCGTGTTTGCGGCCAGAGAGTCCTCGCTGACAGGCCGCGCGATAAAAATCAGTGTATGAGGTTTGAGCCATGAAAAGGATCATTGCCATCAACTCCAACACCTATCACGGGTTTTCCATTGAAGAGGCCATTGCCGGCATCGCGGACGCCGGGTTTCACTATATCGAACTGACCTGCACCAAAGGCTGGACCGAGCATGTGTATCCCGATCAGCCCATGCGCCGTCTGCTGCGCGTCCAGGACATGCTCTCCGACGCTGGCCTTGTCCCCTTTTCCATGAGCGGGCATACCAACCTGACCGATCCGGAAAGAACACAGGATTTTCTGGATAATATCCGTCTGGCTGATTTCTTCGGCTGCCGGTATATTGTCTCCTCCATCGGGGAAGCGCATCTCAAAGATCAGCACAAAGCCGACGCGGATGAAACCGCCCGGTGCATTGAGCAGCTGGTCCCGGAACTGAAGGCACGGGATATGACGCTGGTCCTGGAAACGCACGGAAAGGATCACGGCACAGGCGCTGCGCTGCTGGACATCGTGTCCAGAGTGGGAAGCGACCGAGTCAAAATCAATTATGATACGGCCAATGTCATTTTCTATGGGCACGTGGATCCTGTGGCGGATCTGAAAGGATGTGTTCAGGAGGTTGCCTATCTGCACATCAAGGACAAAGCCGGTCCCGAGGATGTCTGGGACTTCCCTGCTCCCGGCAAAGGCTATGTGAATTTCAGCGGCATCTTTGATGTCCTGCGTCAGGCCGGCAACGAAAGCCCGTTCTCGGTGGAAATCGAATTCACGCCGGAAGGCCCCGGCAGTCTGGAGCATGTGCACCAGGCCGTTCGTGACAGTGCCGACTTCTTTATCCGGCACGGGTTTTCCCTGTAACGGGACCGTGTCAGAGTGTTTTCACGGAATCCCGTTTCACCACAAAAGAGCATCTCAGTCCGGCTGAGATGCTCTTTTGTGGTTGATTCTTTTCTGAATGCGGGCACAGGACTGCCCGGTCTGTACTTATTTTGCCAGGGATGCGCCAAGCTCGAAGGCCTTTTTGCGTTCCTCCGGAAAAACGGTCTCATGCCGTTCCTTTTTGGCCTGAGGATCAAACATGGTCCAGGGCCAGTCCGTTTTGCTGTAATCCTTCAGCTGCAGCGTATTCCCGCTGATCAGCGTCTCCGTCGGTCCCACAAACCGGTTCAGCGTCTGCTGATAATTCCGCACCAGAGACAGATACGCGGTGTCCGGCGCGTTGCTTGTCATGATCAGCAGAACCGGAACCTCATGCTGATTGCAGCAGGGCGTTTCCAGGTTGTAGGTCAGATTCTGGAAAATCAGGCGTTCATACAGTGCGCGGAAGGAAGCGGTGAATTCGCTGAGGTAGTTGGGCGAGCCGATGATCAGGCCGTCCGCTTCACGGATGGTATCGAGAACAGGTGTCAGCCCGTCCCTGCAGATGCAGTGGCCCTTGTTCTTTTCTTTTTTGCATCCAAAGCAGGAAATGCAGCCGGTATACTTTTCCAGCCGGAACAGATCAAACCGCTCGATCACAGCGCCGGCGGACTCTGCACCCTTTGCCGCTTCCGTAATCAGCGTATCTGTATTCCAGCCCTTTCTCGGACCTGCGTTGACAACAACAATCTTCTTCGCCATGGCTTCCTCCTCTTTCCAGGTTTTTTCTGAAGCTTCTTCTCCTTCCCGATTTCCAGGTTATGCGTTCGCCTTTTCAGCGAGGTAGTTGTTCAGTTTCTCCACCAGTTCATTGACATCCATGCCATGGGCAGCACAGCCCATTTCCAGGCTTTCCATCTGGCTGTACGGGCAGCCCATGCAGTGCATGCCGTATTCCATCATGATCGGGGCTGTTGTGGGATCAATCATCAGCACTTCGCCGATACTCATTTCTTTCGTGACCATCTTTTCATTCTCCTGTTGATTCACCATTTATCATTGGGCAATTTTGAGACTTACAGGGACAGACCTTCCGTCCAGATCTTCAGATTTGCTTCAGAGACCTGACCGCCGAGACGCTTGCCGGCATCCACGCAGGCCTTGTCGCCAACGAGGTTCTGAATGCGCTCTGCCGTCTTTCCGATATCACTGCCGCCGGAGGTGCAGAAAGGCACAATCTTCTTGCCGCCGAAATCATAGGCGGTCAGGAATGTGTCCACGACACTGGGTTCGCGGCCCCACCAGATGGGGAATCCCACAAACACCATATCATAGGCTGCCATGTTTTCCACGCATCCGCTGACGGCGGGACGGCAGTCAGGATTGCTCATTTCAAGGGTGCTGCGGGACTGTTTGTTCGTCCAGTCCAGATCCTCTTTCGTATAAGCCACTTCCGGTCTGATCTCAAAGAGATCGGCCTTTTCCACGTCGGCCAGTTCTTTGGCCACTTTGGCGGTCACGCCGCTCACAGAAAAATATGCAACCAGCACTTTGCTCATGTTCATGCCTTCCTTTCTGATGCGGATTCTGCCTTTACAACGGAATCCTTATCTGCTAGAATTGTATTGAACAGAAGATTTTCTGTCAATGACTGAAATGATCCTTACTAAGAAAGGTTTTTCTGAGTGGAGGTGTCTTTTTCCATGTCTCAGCAGCACAATTGTCCTTGTTCGCCGGAATGTGCGCTTCAGGGTGCCCTGGAGAGCATCGGAGGAAAGTGGAAGCTGCCTGTCCTTTGTTCCCTCATGAACAACGGCACCAGCCGGTACAATGAGCTTCTGCACAGTGTCCACGGGATTTCCAACACCATGCTGTCCCAGACACTCCGTGAACTCGAGCGGGATCATCTGATCGTGAGAAAGGAATATCTGGAAGTTCCGGTCCGCGTCGAATATGAAGTGTCCGAAAAGTCCCGGCGCCTTGCGCCGATCCTGGGCGACCTGATCCAGTGGTCTCTGTCCCAGCCTGAAGCCTGAATGTCATCCATCCCCGCGACTGAAACCGGGCCGGCCTGCTTTTTTATGCAGACCGGCCCGGTTTTCTTTTTTATCCCTGCACAGGTTTGTCTTCCTGAGGAGACATGTTTATGATTTCTGCTGATCAGGCACAGATGCATCGCGCCGGACCATCATTCGATTTTCAGCTGACTCATCAGCTCTTTCATATATCCGCCAAGCGACGGGAGCATATCCCCGCCAAACCAGGACGGATGGACTCTCTTTTCCTGATGCATCCGCTCCAGCGCACGGTCGGCACAGCGCATCATGATGTTCTTTTCTGCCTGCGATCCCTGCACGCGGGAGACACGGTCCAGAATGCGGTCGTGCCAGTCGCTGTCATCATGGAGAAGACCGTCCGCGCAGCAGACCGTCAGCTCGCAGCCCTTGTCCGGGGCTGCCATGCCAAGATCGATCGCATAGGCGTTCTTTTCCGCCAGATAAACAGCCTTTGCCTCCTGTCCGTTCACCCGGAAGCTGCAGCCCTTTCTGAAACCGCGCAGCAGGACCTTCCACCGGCGCTCCGGAACCAGATCAGCGTTCCCCTCAACCGGCGAGACGGTAATCACGGCCTGTTTTTCCTGCCAGTGCATGGACAGGTGTGTAACGGCAAAGGCACCGCTGAGATAGTCCAGGCTTTCACCATCATCCTCATACAGGTCAAACGCGCCGTCTGCCCCGGCAGCTACCTGCAGTTCCATTTCCTTCGAGGCCGTCAGCGTCCGGTCATGGGCCTGGTGCGCGCGCAGGGGCACCATGGCGCCGGCTTTCAGGAAGACAGGCATTTCTTCCAGCGGACGATAGACATCCATCGTCTTTCCGCCATCATAGACATACCCGTTCATCGCATCCACCCAGGTGCCCTCAGGCAGCCACACACGCGCTCTGCCAAGGCCGCTGCGGTCCGCTTTCTCCGTGATCGGCGCGGCCACCATTTCGCTGCCGAACCAGTAGACATTGGGCACTTCATAGGCTTCCTTCACTTCCGGCGACACATGGTACATCGGCCGGATGAGCGGAAGCAGGTCATGCACGTTTCTCCGGTTCATGGTATAGAGATACGGGAACAGCCGGTGGCGCAGGCGCATGAAATTCGAAATGACATTTTCCGCGCGGGGATCATATTTCCACGGCTCCCTCCCGAGGAAGGGGCTGTCAGTGGAATGCAGGCGGAACACCGGTGAAAAGACACCGAGCTGAATCCAGCGCACCGTGAGTTCGTCGTCACGGATGCCGCCCATGTGTCCCCCGATGTCATGGCTCCACCAGCCGTACCCGACATTGGACGCGGTAGCCGTAAAGTACGGCTGAAATGCCAGGGAATCCCAGGTGATATACGTGTCCCCGGAAAAACCGATCGGGTAGCGCTGGCTGCCGTAGCCCGCATAGCGGGAGAAGATGAGGCCGCGTCCGCCGTTGCGTTTGGACGCGAGAAAATGCATATGATTGAGCATCCACAGCGGCCGGATGCTGTCCAGTCCAGTTTCGATATAGTCCTCTCCCGCGATCGGACGGTAGTCGGTCCCCTGCTGCCAGTCCATCCACCAGAAATTGACGCCGTCCTCCTCATAGGGGAAGTGCAGAATTTCAAAATAGGCCTTGAGGAATTCAGGGTTCAGGCAGTTGAAGCGAACCGCTTTCTGCTCTTTCGGATCCCGGTGCATGGCGCTGCACATGGCTTCGTACTGCTTCTCCCACGGCCGGACGCCCTGCGCCGGGTGCAGGTTCAGTGCGGTCTTCAGTCCCCTTGCGTGCAGAGCATCCAGGAACTGTTTGTAATCCGGGAACAGGTTCTTGTTCCAGGTATACCCGGTCCACCCGTCCTGATCCGGTTTCAGGCCGTTTTTCTCTGTCAGATGCCAGTCCATATCGACAATGCCGACACTCAGCGGGACATCTTTTTCATCAAACCGGTCCATGAGGTCCAGGTATTCCTGCTCGGTATACGCATGATACCGGCTCCACCAGTTGCCCAGGACAAAGGCCGGTAGCAGTTCAGGAATGCCGGTCAGCCGGTAATAATCCTGAATGCAGGCTGTATAGTCATGCCCGTATCCAAAGAAATAGACATCCGTGCCCTCTTCGCGCGGCGCAAACCAGCCGTCTTCCAGCATACGCGGGGTGGCACTGTCATCCAGCACCGAAAAGCCGTCCACCGAGCACAGGCCGTCATCGAGCGGACAGGCCCCGTTGACCTGGTCGAGCGTGGACGTTGTGCCCTTCAGATTCTGCAGAGCCTTCTGTCCCCAGTGCCAGGTAAACGCCGGATACGAAACACGTTCAAGGGTGACGCCGTCCTTCAGGGACTTCCCTTTTTCCAGGGTCACCTTCAGCATGTCCGTACAGATCACCGTCCTGTCGTCCTGGACCTCTGTCCTGACGGTGCATTCGCCCAGATCACGTGCAGTGACGGTGAGCGTGGCATCGTCTGTCCAGGCACCCTCCTCAAAGCGGATCAGGCACGGGGTAATCACGGTCACGCGGACCTGGCCGCACACGATCGACTGATCCGGCCGGGCATGCGCATGCGTCTGCATGCGAAGATAGGCGGGAAGCTGCTGATTCATATCGTTGATTCCTTTCTTCGTCGGTCCATTCCAGTGCTCTTTACTTGTAGGCGGTATGACTATTATACCCGATCTGCATGAAGGTGCAATGCTGTCATATAAAGGTTTTTTCCCGCTTTCTTTGTGCCTGTTTCCATGGTTTTTGATGTTGACAGTCTTCCTTTAAAGTGTTAGCATACGTTTGTCTCGTTGGATGACGGAGAACATGTTCACTTCCACGACCGTTCAGAGAGCACGCGTCTGAGGCTGCAAGCGCGGGCCGGATACCGAAGGGAAATACCATCTCCTGACAAAGAGCGTTCCATGCGCGTTACTGCATGATTTGAGTGGTTTTATGCAAGCAGGGTGGAACCGCGGATGTTCAGGCATTCGTCCCGGCAAGGGAAATGCTTTTTTTTATGCCTTTCCCGAAAGACCTGAAAAACAATCATGAGGAGGATGCTCTCGCTATGGAAAGAGAAGAATTCCTGCAGGTGTACCGTCATTCCCTGGCCCATATTCTGGCCAAGGCCGTCATTGAGATGTTCGGCAAAGAGAACGTGCAGTATGCCATCGGCCCGCAGATCGCAGACGGTCTGTACTATGACTTCGTTCTGCCGCGCCCTGTGACAACCGAAGATTTCCCGGAAATCGAAGCCAAGATGAAGGAAATCCTCAAGCGCAAGGAAGACTGGCGCCGCGTCGAAATTGGCCGTGCCGAAGCCCTTGAACTGTTCAAGGATCAGAAGTTCAAGACCGAACTGATTGAGGATCTCCCGGAAGACGAACTGCTCACCCTGTACTATACGGGCGATGACTATGTCGACCTCTGCCGCGGACCTCACGTGAACAATTCCGCTGAACTGCTCTCCACCGCCTTCAAAGTCAAGTCCGTCTCCAGTGCCTACTGGCGCGGCGATGAGAAGCGCGACACGCTCCAGCGCATCTATGTCTATGCCTTCCCGGATCAGGCCCAGCTCAAGGCCCATCTCGCATGGGTGAAGGAAGCCCAGGAGAGAGACCACAAAAAGATCGGCACGGCACTGGATCTGTTCATGTTCAATGAAACAGCACCCGGCATGGCCTACTGGCTGCCCCGCGGATCCAAGCTGTATCAGGCACTGCTGACCTTCTCCCGTGATCTGCAGGCCAGAGAGGGCTATGAGGAGATCTCCGCTCCGGTCATCAACTCCAAGAAGCTCTGGCTCATTTCCGGACACTGGGCACATTATCAGCACAACATGTTTGTTGTCCCCGGCACGGACTGGACGCCCAATGCTGAGGATATGATGGGTGCCAAGCCCATGAACTGCCCCAACGCCATGACCGCCTACAAGCGCACATCCCACTCCTACAAGGAGCTGCCGATCCGCTACAGCGAGTATGACGTGCTGCACCGCAAGGAAAAGTCCGGTCAGATGAACGGTCTGTTCCGTGTGCAGGAATTCCGTCAGGACGACGATCATACCTTCGTTATGGAGAGCCAGATCGACGAGGAAGTGGAACGCATCATTTCCATCGCCGACAAGATCTATTCCACCTTCGGCCTCACCTACCGCGCGGAATTCTCCACCCGTCCCGAGGACTTCATGGGCGACATTGAAGTCTGGAACCGTGCAGAAGCCGCTCTCAAGCGGATCCTTGACAAGCATTACGGCGAAGGCAACTATGAGATCAATGAAGGCGACGGCGCTTTCTACGGCCCGAAGATCGACCTCCAGATCAAGGATGCGCTCGGCCGTGAATGGCAGTGCGGCACCGTGCAGCTCGACTTCCAGCTGCCGCACAACTTCGGCCTGACCTATCAGGATATGAACGGCCAGCTCCAGGAGCCCGTGGTTCTCCACAGAGCCATCTATGGTTCCTTCGAGCGTTTCATCGGCATCATCACCGAACACTTCAAGGGTGCCTATCCGTTCTGGCTCAACCCCTATCAGGTCGGCGTGGTTCCGATCCGTACCGAGCACAACGCCTATGCCCAGAAAGTGGTCGAGAAGCTTCAGGAAATCGGCATCCGCACCGAGGTCGATTATGCTGACAAGAACATGAACGAAAAGATCAAGTTCTACAAGACCATGAAGGATCCCTATATCGTGGTTGTCGGCGACAAGGAAGCTGCGGACAATACGGTTTCCGTCACCATCCGCGGTCAGAAGCAGCAGCTCCACGACGTGCCGCTGGACAAGTTCATCGAAGCCTGCGACAAGATGAACCGTTCCCGCTGCCTCGAGCTCATGACCACCATCGAATAATCCATCCCTTTCCGCAAAAGCGGCAGAAACAGGAAAAGCAGCACCGGCCGGTGCTGCTTTTCCTTATGCCCACTGAAAGTTTTCTTTCCCTGCCCCGATTTCGAAATGGCATTTCACAATGCCCAGGTCGATCTTCAGGCACGGTCCGAGTCCTGCTGTCCGGATGGATACTGTCCGCCCCGAGCGCGCAATCCGGAATTTCTGCTGGTTGACCGCGGTCGGTGCGGAGAGGGCTGCCCGGACTCCCTGCAGATACCAGGCGGGGTCATCCGCAGACCGTGCTGCAAGCTTTTCCTCCGTCTGACTGCGGTGCTCCGTTCCGTTGTCCGCACCATATCCCATGGCAATGACAATGATCAGTTCGTCCCCGTCCGGCACCAGACGCCGGACGGCTTTTCTGTTGAATGTCAGGGCCGCCCAGCAGGTCCTCAGCCCCAGCTGCTGTGCCCGGAGGACCAGCATTTCCCCGCAATACCCGGCCGCCTCATCCATATCCTTTCCGCGCGGCGCAGACAGGACCATGAAATTGCGGACATTCCGGAAGCGCCCGTAATGCGCCAGGCGCGAGTCGAACCCCTCCGGATCATCCCAGACCAGGCGGATATGCAGGTCCTGGCCATTCGTAAGGCGGTCACGGCAGGCATCGAGTGCCCCGCGGATCTCTTCCGGCACGCGGGTGTCCAGATAGCTGCGTACGGAATGTCTCTCCTGCATCGCCTGCATGAGTGTCATCTGTTCCATATTCTCTCCCCCGTCACCGCATCACAGCGGTCATGGATTCAGCACCGCCATGAGATTGCGCTGAAGCTGGCGGTAGCGCGCATAGTCTGCTTCCTCCGTGCACGGGTCGCACGACACCGCGCCGTCCTTCAGGTCCGGTTCACCGTCCAGCCCGCCTGTCAGGTCAATCGCCGTGCTTCCCAGACAATTGAATACATGCTTTCCCTGCTGCGTCTGAACCACCACGGTCTCAAGACCGCACATATCCCTCAGCAGTCTTGCGGTCACATCATCCTGATGGAACGCGGGGCACTCACTGTCCCAGAACGCATCGTGGATTGTGTCCCGGCTCCAGCTCTCCCGGATCACTGCCGTGAGCTCATACAGATTGGTCACGCCCGGAAACTGCCGGATTGCTTTGCAGGGAATCGCGGAGAGCTTTGCCCGGTTGTAGGGCATTTCCGTGCCGAACTGCTGTTCCATGTAATACACGGCCCTCGCGACGGCCAGCTGCCCTGTGCTCATGCGCTGCACCGTCCCCCGCGGGAAGTGCGCTTCAGGCAGGTCCCACCCCGGCGTGTACAGAGGATGCTTTCCGATCTGTACGCGTTCATTGCGCACCGCTGTATTGACCAGAGCTGCCAGCGCTTCGGTATCCGCCATGGAGCGGTGGGCTGTCTTCATGTCAAACCCGATGATCTGAGCCAGATAGCCCAGTCGGTAGGAAGAAAGGCCTGGCCAGCAGCGGCGGGCAACATCCAGCGAATCGGCTGCATACTCCGGAAGTTTCAATCCCAGTCGGTCGCACTGCACCTTCAGAAAGCTGACATCAAACGCCGCATTATGCGCAACATACGCGTCTTCCCCGATAAAGGCCAGAAAATCCGGGAGCACGTCCCCAATCTCCGGGGCATCGGCCACCATCTCATTGGAAATGTGCGTCAGGGCGGTCACTTCCGGCGGAATCGGACGTCCGGGATTGACCAGGCGCTCAAAGGTGCCGGTGATCTGGCCGTATTCCACGCGCACCGCACCGATCTCTGTGATCCCGTCACCTCTGGGATTCAGCCCTGTGGTTTCCAGATCAAATGCGACAAATCTCCGGCTGGCAATACAGAGAAAGTCCTCTGCATCCAGCATGGTCAGCCCTTTGCTCTTGTGCTTTTTCGCCTTCTCAAGCATGACCCTCTTTTCCGTCATCCTGCTGCCTCCGCCTCCAGAATTTGCATTCCCCTCACTTCGACGGGCCGGCTGTTTTTCCTGCTGCTTTCTGTTTTCAGCCAATATGGACACACTGCAGAATCGCGCAAAATGGCTGTGCATTCTCTGTTTTCTTTCCCTGCACCCTTTACACCCCGGGGAATTCTGCTATAATGCCCCTGTTCAGACCGCATGGCCGGCAGCGCATGCACCGGACCTGAGACAGGCTGAACCATTCTAAAGATCGTAGGGTATCCACGGGAACCCGAACGGAGGTTTTTTTATGCGCACATCGACCACCCAAATCAAGCACCTGACTCTTCTTGCCATGCTCACGGCCCTTCTGGTCGTGCTTGCCATGGTCAACATCCCCCAGCCGGCCGGACTGTCGATCACGTTCAACATGATCCCGGTGGCCATTGCGGCCATTGCCATGAGCATTCCCGGCGGCGCCATCATCGGCGGGGTCTTCGGCCTGATCAGTTTCCTGCAGTGCTTCGGCATTGTGGGCTACAGTGCCATGGGTGCAGCCCTGGTCAGCGTGAGTCCTTTCCTCATGTTCATCCAGCGTTTTGTCTCCCGTGTTCTGGTCGGCGTCATTACTGCTCTCATCTACCGTGCCCTGAAGCGCAGAAATGTAAAGGATCATCTTGCCTTTACCATCACCGGTTTCTCTGCCGCCTTCTTCAACACACTCTTCTTTATGTCTCTTCTGGTGCTGCTTTTCGGCAGCACGGAATATCTGCAGAATCTGATGGCCGGACGCGGTGTTCTGACTTTCATCATCGCATCCGTCGGCATCAATGCTGTGGTTGAAATGATTGTCGCCGCTGTGGTCACAGCCGCTGTCGGCATCGCGCTGAAAAAAAGCAAGCTGATCTGAGGGAGAAAGAAACATGATTTTTACGATGGATATCGGCAACACCAACATCAAGACGGCACTCTTTGACGGCAAGGAGATGCGTGCCTACTGGCGGATTTCCACCAACAAAATGTATTCATCGGATGAATATGGCATGCTCATCACCAATCTCTTCGCCCATGAAGGATACTCCACCACCAGCTGTGAAGGCATTATCATCTCCAGCGTGGTGCCGACCATCAACTTCACCATTGAGCACATGTGCCAGAATTATTTCAAGAAGCAGCCCATGATGGTGGTTCCCGGTATCCGCACCGGACTGAATATCAAGTACGAGAATCCCAGAGAGCTCGGCAGCGACCGTATTGCCAATGCTGTGGCGGCCCTTGAGGAGTACGGCTCCCCTGTCATTACCATCGACTTCGGCACTGCAACCACGTTCGGCGTCGTCGGTGAAGGCGGCAGCTTCCTGGGCGGTGCGATCTGCCCCGGCATCAAGCTGGCCAGTGAAGCCCTCGGCAGCGGCACAGCCAAACTGCCCCGGTTTGAACTGGCCAAGCCTGAGCATGTCATCGGCAAATCCACGCTCGCCAACCTGCAGTCCGGTATGTTCTACGGTTATGTCGGTCTGGTCCAGCACCTCATCTACAAAATCAAGCAGGAACTCGGACAGGACGCAACCGTTGTGGCAACCGGCGGCATGGCTCAGATGATCGCCAACGAGTCCAACGCCATTGATCACGTCGACGGTTCCCTGACGCTCAAGGGACTGCGCCTGATCTATGAGCGCAACGTCAACGTCTGAGGCATCCGGCTGATGCTGACCTTTCACAGGCAGGAACACGGTTTCCTGCCTGTTTTTGTATGCCTTCTGCCATAGCACATCTTCTGATCCGCGAATCGTGGAAATCAGTTCCTGTATTACTCATCAATTCCACTTCTTGTCATGTTGTTGGTTAATCATCGCATTTTATTCACCACTTCGCTTTGGTTTTTGCGTGCTTTTTGTTCTACTTATTCCACTTATCCGGTATTTTTCATTCTGACACACTAGTTCTTCCGTGTCTTCCCATGCCACCGCGTTGTGCGTATAATGAACCTGTCCGAAAATCCATCATACAAAAGAAGGGGTGTTCTTATGCTCACCGAGGAACAGCGCATCCGGATGATGTCGCCGCCTGTCGGTTCTGCCGATCTCGTGCTCGACACGGACGCATACAATGAAATCGACGACCAGTTTGCCATTGCCTACGCCCTGCGGTCTTCCGGGAAGCTCACCGTCCGTGCCCTCTATGCCGCCCCGTTTTTTAATGAAAAATCATCCGGCCCGGCCGACGGCATGGAGAAAAGCTATCAGGAAATCCTGCACATCCAGCAGCTCGCCGGATGCCAGGTTCCCGCCTTCCGCGGTTCTGACCGCTATCTTCCAGATGAATTGACCCCGGTCTGCTCGCCCGCCGCGGAGCACCTCTGTTCGCTTGCCGCTGAGTATTCCAGCGACCATCCACTGTATGTGGTTGCGATCGGAGCCATCACCAATGTCGCCTCCGCGCTGCTCATGCATCCCGAGATCGCGGACCGCATCGTCGTTGTCTGGCTCGGCGGAAACGCCCTGCACTGGCCGGACAACAAAGAGTTCAACTGCAAGCAGGATGTTGCCGCCGCCCGTGTGGTCTTCTCCTCCTGCGCGCCGCTTGTCATCCTTCCCTGTATGGGTGTAGTCAGTGCTTTTATCACAACCGGCCCCGAGATGCATTACTGGCTGGACGGAAAGAATGACCTGTGTGATTACCTGGTCGCCCATACCGTCGCGGAGGCGGAATCCTACGCCGCGGGCAGGGTCTGGAGCCGTGTCATCTGGGATGTCACCACGATCGGATGGCTGCTCAATGAGGGTGACCGCTTCATGCGCTCCTCCCTCGTTCCCACACCGGTCCCGGAATACAATCATACGTACTCCTGTCCTCAGGATCGCCCGCTGTGCCGCATGATTTCCCATATCAACCGCGATGCCCTCCTGGATGACCTGTTCCGTCATCTCGCTGAAAAATGAGCAACAGAAAAGCCTGCCGCAGGCAGGCTTTTCTGTTCAGTTCTTAACCTTTTCTTCGACGCTCCGCCATTGTTTGATCATGGGCATATTGCCAAGGAGGGTGATGAGCGTCAGAACCAGAAGCACCATGGTGATGGGACGCCAGAACATGGTTTTCAGCGGTGTCTCGGAAGTCGATGCAAGGGAAACCGCCCTGCGGAAGTTCGAATCCATCATGCCGCCCAGCACCAGGCCGAGTGTCACCGGCGCGGTGGAGAACTGCCTTCTGCGAAGGACAAAACCGAGGACCCCGAAGAAAATCATCAATCCGACATCGAAAATCCGACGGTTGCAGGCATAGGCACCGATCACGCAGAGCACGGCAACAATCGGCATCATGATGCGCTTGGGGATATTGATCACTTTGCTGATCCTCGGTGCGACCAGAAGCCCCAGCACCAGCAGGAACACGCAGCCGATCAGTCCGCCGGCCAGGATTTCATAGAAATGCCCTGCACCCATCTTCAGGAAAGTCGGACCCGGCTGCAGGCCATGGATATAAAACACGGAAAGGATAATGGCGGTCACCGCATCCCCGGGGACAGCCAGCGTCAGCATGGGAATCATGGCTCCGCCGATGCAGGCGTTGTTGGCGCTCTCAGAGGCGACGAGCCCCTCATAGGCGCCATCGCCGAACGGACGGCTCGGATGCTTCGTGATCTTCTTGGCCTGGCCGTAGGCCAGGAAGGAGGCCACAGGACCGCCGGCACCGGGAAGCGCACCGACCAGGGTCCCGATCAGGCAGTAATACAGCGATCTCGGGAATTCCTTCAGGATGGTCCGCATCGGCACGTTTTCCTGCTGAATATCCATCACACTGCCGTCCTGAATCCCCTGATACACCGTGCTGAGCACTTCGGCAAAGCCAAAGAGACCCACCAGGGCAGGAACCGTCGGAATGCCGGCCTTCAGATTCTGAATCCCGAAGGTCAGCCGCGGCGTGCCCATGACGGAATCCATTCCGATCAGGGAGAAGAAAATGCCGATCAAGGCGCTGAACAGACCCTTGCTGAAGCTCTTGGACGTCAGGCCGCCGACCGTGCACAGGCCGAAGAAAGCCAGGAGGAAGTAATCCATGGGCTGAAACTTCAGTGCCAGGTTCGTGATGGGTTTTGCCAGTGCGGCCATGACCACCAGGCCGAAAACAGAACCCACAAACGAGTAGACCGTGGCATATTTCAGGGCCTTCCAGGCCTCTCCGCGCCGGGCCATGGGATAACCGTCGAGTGTGGTCACGACAGAGGACGGCGCACCGGGAATATTGATCAGGATGGCCGAGATCGCCCCGGAGAACACACCGACGACATACACACCCATGATCGTCGCCAGCGCGTCACTGGTCTGCCAGGTATAGGTGATCGACACCAGAAGCGCAGTGGCCATGGAAACGGAAAGCCCGGGAATCGCACCGACAAACAGGCCGGCCACCGATCCAATCAGCACATACAGGATGAACCGTGGATCGACAAACAGAGCAAGCACTCCTTCCAGCATGGTTCACCCTCCTTTACGGCAGGCGGACATTGAGTCCAAGCCTGAAAATCGCGTACAGAATCAGCGGCGTCAGCACGGCCACCGGTACGAAGATATACCACTTCCGCTCGCCAAGGAACAACACCATCGCTGCGAGAAAGACCGCCGTCGAAGGAATAAACCCTGCATAGGGAAGCGCAATATCATAGAGGATCGCCAGCACAATGACCAGCACAACATCCAGTGTTTTGCGGAGCGTGCTCCTGCCGCCCTCTGATTCTGCTTTCGCCTGCTTTTCATCCTTTCCCCTGTTCTCCACAATGATGCCGATGCCAAGGAGTATGGCCATGCCGGCAACAATCATGGGAAAGAGGTAGGGCGACATGATCCAGTTCACTTTCCGGGACATGGCGTTGAACTGATTCACACTGTAAGCCAGAAACGCAATCCCCAGCAGTGTCACCACCAGACCGTCCGCTCTGGTTTTCAGGAATCTGCGCAAACTTCTCACCTTCTCAAGCTGTACTTTCTCCTGCTCTCAGAAAAAAACGGAGAGAGGGGCTTTCCCTCCCTCCAGATGCATCCGGGATTATTCTGCCCGTGCAATGCCAAACTCTTCAGGGCTGTAGACGGCTGCGCCGGCATCATAGATCAGCCAGCTCACCATGGACTCCCAGTTGCTGTAGAAGGCCTGGATGTCTTCAGGCGTCGTGTACTTCTCGTAGAGTTTATCCACGCTGTTTTTCTCCATCCATGCGTTGAAATCAGGATCCTTGATGGCTTCCTGGGCTGCGGCACGGAGGGTCGTCTTGATGTCTTCAGGGACATCCTTGGCCACCAGAAGACTGAGGGGCGTATAGGGAATGGACAGATACTTTTCACTGTTTTCCAGTTTTTCACTCAGAGCCGGCACATCAGGATATTTTTCCATGCGCTCGGTCGCGCTCACAGCAAGCATTTTCAGGTCGCCGCTCTCAATCAGAGCCGCCACAGTGGAATAGTTGGAATTGGTGAACACCACCTGATCGCTCATCACAGCAAAGTAGCAGTCATTGCCGCCGGAATAGGCCGTCAGGGCCGGATAGTATCCAAACTGATTGAGAATCAGCGCCTGCACATGGCCGGATCCACCGGGACCGGTGTAGGACATCTGCACCGTATTGGGCTTGGCCTGAATATCTGCAAGCAGCTCATCAATCGTATTATACTTGGAGTCGCCGTTCACAACAATCACTTTGGGATCGTTGGCCACCAGCGCGATGGGATCAAAATCCGCATAGCTCATCTTGCTGATGTCCATGATACGCTGGGTACCCAGACTTTCCGCAGTGAAGAGGACGACGGAACCATCCTTGTCCGCGTCCAGTGCAGCCTGGCATCCGATGGAGCCGGAAGCACCGCCCTGGTTTTCCACAACAAACGTCGTATTCAGCACCTTGCCAAGCGCAAGCGCAAACTGGCGTCCAATCAGGTCAGTGGTTCCGCCTGCGCCGTAGGGCACAATCATGGTCACACTGGGGAAAGGATAATCCGCAGCCAGCGCGGCAAAAGAAACAGCGGTCATGCTGATCATCAGGACCAGTGCCAGAATGCTTTTTGCCAGATTCTTCATGGAGTTGATCCCCTTTCAATCATATGTTGTTTGGAACATGTGCGGGATTGTATCATGCCCTTGCAGCGCTCACAATAGCCGCATTCCTCAAAAACAGGGAAAGAACACGCTTTCCGGCCTGAAAAACACCGGAAGAACACATGCCTTTATCTTGACATGCGAGCCCTGATGTCCCACAATCAAGCCGCAGCACATCCTCTGGAGGTATTCCTATGTCCCAGCTGAGCCATTCCCTGATCCTGTGCGGATTTCCATCCAGCGGCAAGAGCCGCATCGGCCGGCGCGTCGCCCGGATTCTGGGTGTTCCGTTTGTCGATACCGACGAGTACCTGAACATGCAGCATCGCCAGACTGTTCAGCAGCTCTATCAGGCGGATCCGCAGCGGTTCCGGGATCTCGAGCACGAGGCCGCCTGCGCTGTGTCTGCCTTTGCGCCATGCGTCATTTCCACCGGCGGGGGCATGCTGACCTTTGAGCGGAACGCAGATGTCCTGCGCAGCGCCGGATGGATTCTGCTCATCGACCGGCCCTTTCCCCTGATCTGGACCTCGCTGCAGCGGCACCCGGAGCGGCCCCTGATCCGTGGAAAGAGCATGGAGGACGTGCGGGAGATGTATAACCGCCGCATGGAAATCTACCAGAGAGTCTGCGATCTGGTCATTCCCAATGATCAGTCTCCGGAAGCGTGCGCCAGCCTCGTCGTTTCGAGCATTCCCTCCCTGCCCGCCGTCTTTCCGCGCAGGCTCCAGAACAGCTGACAGCAGGTTGCTGCATTTGCATCTTTCCGGAATCTGAATATACTGTAATCGGACACGTCCTTTTCATGGACAGTTTTCCATCCCCACTTGCTTGAAAGGCGGTGATTGCCTCGCGTTATCTTCTGCGCCTTCTGGTGCTTCTGATTTTGCTCTTTATCGTTCCCGCGCTCGCAGAGCCTGCGTGGACCAGCACAGATGCGGTCTGCCATACCGGAACGCCCCTGACGCTTTCCTTCTCGAGTGATGCGTCTTCCGCAACGGTCTACCTCACAGACAGTGAAGGCAGAGCCATTCAAACCCTGCCCGCCCGTGTGGAAAACGGAACCGGGACCGTTGTTCTCTCCGATCTCTCCGTCCCCGAAGGCAGTTATCTGCTGTTTCTCACCGACGGCTCGGGCACGGCCTCCCTGCCTCTGACCGTTACAGGTCCCCTTCCGGAGATTCTTTCGGTGGATGCGCCGACAGCCTATGACGAATACTGGTCCGCCTATATTGACGTCAACACGGCCGGCACACTGATTGCCTCATTCCCGGGCGGTGAGGAAGCCGCACGCATGGAGGCCCAGGCGGGATCCAACCGCATGACACTGAGCACAGCCCTGCCCAGCGGCCAGATTCTTCTGGACTTCCGCCTGATTGACGCCCTCGGTGCCGTCTCTGATGCATGGGAGATTGAGCTTACGGTACCCGAGCCCGCACCGCCGCACCCCATGCAGGATATCGTGTTTCACACGCCCAACGAACTCGCAGGCACAGAATGTTCCCATGAGCACTGCTCATGGAACCTGCAGATGGGCAATATCAATGATGTGGACGAAATCTGGCAGGCCCTGATCTCCCCAATGACCGTTATTGAAGGCAGTGAACGCCATCAGGTCAAGATCCGGAAATACCCCAGAAGCGACTGCGAGGAATATACCGGTGAAGTCACCTGCCTCAGCCAGGGCGTGCACATTCTTGAGGAAGGCCCGGAATGGACGAAGATCGAGGCATATTCCTCCTCGGTTGAGGGCAGCCGGGTTGGCGTCTTTGCCTCCTGCTTTACCGGTTACATCGAGACCAGCCGGCTGAAAACGCAGGAAGTCTCCCAGCACGTCGGCCTTGTCATCGATAAGCTGCAGCAGCGTGTTTTCGTCTTTCAGGACGGCCGCCTGATTTCCACCCTGCTGTGTTCCACCGGGTTCGCGCGGCGAGATACACCGTTTAACGAAACCCCGGCGGGTGAGTTCTATGCCATTTCCCACACCGGCGGCTTCTGGGCGGGCACCCTGTTCTGCGACATGGGCATCCGCATCAATGACGGCATCCTTCTGCATGAGGTCCCCTGCACGATTACCGAGGAAGAAGACGGAAGTAAAACCAGGCACTACGAAAAATGCGAGCAGTATCTGGGCGAAAAAGCCTCTCACGGCTGTATCCGCATCCAGCGCGCGACATCCTCAAACGGCGTGAGCATCAAGTGGCTCTGGGATAATCTCCCCCGCTCGGGCAACCGTGCCAAGGTCATCATCTGGGAAGAGTCTGAACGTGTTCTCGGCCCTGCTTCCGATGATTACACCCTCTACTACAATCCCCGCAACGGACGCCAGTTTCACTCTGACCCGAACTGTCCCCAGGTCAACAGCAAGTTCTGGCCGCTGACTGCCTTTGCTTATGGCGACCTGGAAAAATCGCCCTATGCCTCCCTGGATCCCTGCCCTGGCTGCTGTCCCCAGCTGCGCCTGAGCGGCATCGACAGGGCCAACAGCAAAAACAACGGCAATGCCTATGCATGGATTCGTTCGGGACAATAAAACAAATCGATATGAAAAATCCAGGGAAACGACTCCCTGGATTTTTTGCTGCATGACAGAATCCTCAGATTACTTCTTGGCAGGATCATATTTGAGCTCGCTCGTGCAGTGCGGGCAGCGGGTCGCTTCGATCGCAATCTCAGAGCAGCAGAACGGGCACTTCTTGGTGGTCGGTGCCTTGGGAGCTTCGGGCTTCTTGGTGAGCTTCATGGCTGCATTCACGGCCTTGATGATGGCAAACAGAACCAGAGCGGTGATGATGAAGTTCACAATCACACCGAGCAGGGAGATCAGTGCGCCGACAAAACCGGTGCCGCCGCCTTCGCCAACCTTGGGCAGTGCGTTCAGGATTGGATTGATGGCCAGGTCAACCAATGCTGTCACAACATTACCGAAGGCAGCACCGATGACCACACCAACGGCCATGTCCACGACATTGCCGCGAAGTGCGAACGCTTTAAATTCATTCAGAAGTTCCTTGATTTTTGACATAGCCAGGGCCTCCTATAAATTTTTTCTGTATTGTACAACTTTCATCCGCCCTTGACAAGACCGCCATCATCCAATCACAGTAAAAAACAGGCGGAAAGCAATGCTCTCCGCCCTATGTCTGACGTTTTACCAGCCACCGCGACCGCCGCCATGGCCACCGCGGCCGCCGCCCTGACCACCAAAGCCGCCACCCTGGCCGCCAAAGCCGCCGCCCTGACCGCCAAAGCCGCCGCCCTGGCCGCCGAAACCGCCTGCACTGTAGGAGGTGCCGGTCAGCGCACCAGAGTACACGGTCTGATTCTGAACCCGTACTTCACACGCATCGCCTGATGCCAGCTCGGACGAGGCAACCAGGACCACGCTGTAGCTGCTCTGCGGGACAAAGCTGCCCAGCACAGTACCGTCACCCTTCAGAAGGCTGATTTCGCTTCCCGCACTGCCGGATGCGGAAACAGCCATCACTGTCGCCCCGGAAAAGCCTGCATTTCCAGTCGTTGCAATAATCAACGTGCCTCCGGTAGCAGTGCTGGTGCCGTTGGCATCCACATAGCTGTCACCCATGCCGGCCGCCGCCGCAATGCCTACGACACCGCCGGTGATGGCAATGCTGCCGTTGCTGTCCAGGCCGTCATAGCCGGCCGTCACATACAGTTCTCCGCCCGTGATGGTCAGCATGCTTCCATCGTCAGCCTCACGATTCCATCCGCTGGCCGCGCTGCCGCTGGTCGCATTCACGCCGTCATCCGACGCGTTCACGGTGGTAGCGCCGCCCGAAATGGTAATGGCAGCGCTCTCAATGCCTTCATAACTCTGAGCAATATTCATGGTGCCGCCCTGGATGCTGATCGCGGTGTCCCCGTGCAGACCGTCATCACCGGTACGGATCTGAAGGTTGCCGCCGCTCACCGTGATCTGGTTTGCATGCAGGGCATCATCCTCTGCATTGATATCAATTTCTCCGCCGAGCACTGTCAGATCTGTGGCTGCCTTGATGCCCTTGATGGACGTGCTGTCACCGTCCGAGGTGGTCTGGCTGTCCCAGTCCCATCCCATATTCCGTCTTCCGGCAATCGTTTTCTGATTCACCGTGCCTGCGCCGCTTCCTGTGGTGATCGACAGTGTACCGCCGGCAATCACGACATAGCCTTTGCCTTCCTTGTCGTCACGGGTACTGACAATCCCGTCACCCGCGCTCTGAATCTTCAGGCTGCCTACGAGCACCAGGACGGAATTGCGTCCCTTGATGCCGTCATTGGCTGATGTGATCTCATAGGTGCCGTCTGCGATAACCAGGTCTGCCTTGGAATGAATGCCGTTTCCGGCGTTGCCGCTAACAATGAGAGTGCCTTTTCCGTTGATGGACAGATCATCCTCTGCATACAGGGCCGCTGCGATGGTGTCATCCCCATCCTGAACCGCGGTCTGATCGCTCAGTGTATTCACGGTGCCTTCGGCCAGCGTCACAATCAGTTTATCGGAAAGCTTCTCATAGATCGCAGGACCTTCTGCGCTTTCAATGGTGACGCCATTCAGGATCAGGTGCACCTTTTCAGTCTCAGCCACTTCGATGACCACCTGTCCCTGAAGACTGCCGGAGAGTATGTACTCGCCTTCGCGGGTGATCTTCACGGTGTTTCCGCTGATTTCCACACCCGCTGCATCCGAGGAGGCTGTGCTGCCCTCAAGGGTAATGACGGCAGCATCTGTGCTCCAGGTATCGTCCACATCTTTGTTTTTATACAGTGTCGTTACATCCAGCGTCTCCTCAGCTGCGGCCGGGAACACTGCCATGCCGAGGCACAGGGCCAGGGCAAGAATCAGACTGATCAGCTTTTTCATACACGATAACTCCTTTCTTCGTTCATCCACTGCAGGATGCTCTGTGCAATGCCCAGTACGCTCAGGCATATGAGCAGCACGATTGAAATCTGATTATTGACAAAATTCATCATGGGATTGAACTGGTCCAGAATCACGAACACAAGAAACATCAGAGACAGAATCATTACACTATGGGAAATCAGCGTCGCTGCTTTTTTCATTTCAGTTTACCTCCGCAATGATCACGGCATCACTTGATGCGCGTCCTCCGCCTGACGGGTCGTTGATCACTTCGCCGTTCCAGACCATGATCGAAGAATTGCCGCCGTCCAGGTTGTAGGCTGCCTTGCAGCCCATGTCTTCAAAAAGCTGTGAGAGTTCCGGGAGCGTCATGCCGTCCGAGTCACCCCGGCCGTCGACGACCACCAGACAGTAGTGTCCGGGCTCATAGTACCCGATCGCTGTCCTCGGATTGGCGGAAATGATTCTGTTTGTGCTGGAGAATGTGTCCAGCGCCTGGCCGTTTCCGTCGAGCAGTGCAGGCCCAAAAGTCCATGCCTGCCAGGCACCGTCTGCAATAGCCTCTTCCATCGAAAAGGAGGATCCGGGCATCACTTTCATCGTGCCGTCATAATAGAGAACGCAGACATCACAGTTGGTTGGATTGGCTCTGTAGATCACGCCGTTGCGGATCACGACCCCTTCATTGGTATTTCCGTAGTAGTCGCCGTTGACGGCGACCAGTGCGTCTGCTTTCTGTGCCATGCTGGAGATCTCATCCCGGTAGCCGACACCGTAGGTGTTTCCGGCCATGGCCGTCTGGAAGCTTGTAATATCCTTCAGATAAATGTCCGCCACATAGTACGTGACGCTTCCGTCATCCGTTGTATGCTCTGTTACGGAAACGGAGATGTCTGAGCTCTGATAGCTCTCCCCGGTTTCCACAATTTCATCGGAATACATTTCAGCGAACTTTTCCGAAAGCGAAACGGTGTCTTCCGATTCATCCTGGATTTCTGCCGTTTCCTCCGTCAGTGCGCTTCCGCCTTTTGAGGAAGAACCGCTTCCGGACTGCGTCCTGCGCGTGTTCTGCTTTCCGCCGCCGCGGGCCAGAAGGTTTTTGCCTGTATCTGTCACAATGCCGGATGTGGGTCCGGCAGCGATGAGTGTCATCTCCCGTGTCTCCCCGGTCAGCGTATCCTCTGTCACCGCCCCGTATGGATTGGGAATGACAATACCCACACTCTCCTGCTGACGCGGAAGAACATGGTGGAACAGGGCAAAGACAACCAGGGCCAGCCCCGTCAGAACAATATCGATCAGTATATTCCGCCATACGCGGTGCTTCATTCGCATTCACCTCTCTGCTTGAGTTCTGCCGGTTTTCTGTCCGGCATGATCATGCTATCGCACCTGCGTGAAAAGCAAAGTATGAGTTTTTGAAGATTGGGTGAAGATTCTGTGTGAACAAACGCATGAAAAAAAACCGGTGAGCATTCGCCCGCCGGTTCTGGTTCATCACTTTGTTCTGCAGAAAGCTTCAATGGCTTGGGAAGCCGCCTGTGCAGTGCCTTCCCCGCCGCATGCGTCAATCCGCTTCCGCATCCGTTCATCCTGGACATACATTTTTCCCAGCCCTGCCAGGATTTCCATGGTGCAGGGATAGAAATGCGCTGAGATATACTCCTTCAGTTCTGCCACCTGGGCCAGCGCTCCTTCATTCTCCGCGCAGTCCCTGAACTGTCCGAAGACGGCAAGCACCTGCATCAGCCCCTCTCCATATTTCTTCTCTTCCTCCGGGGATCTGCCGCGCCGCTTCTCCTCATAGGCACTGTACGCATCCGTACCGCCCCATTTTCTTTTCACTTCTTCTGCATAGGCGTCCATTTCTTTCGTGTCAAATGCTTCAAAATTCATGCTCTCTTCCTCCCTGTTCTGCAGACTTCGCGCAAACCGGATCAGATGCCGGAGATGCTCACAGCGCATTTCCAGAAGCTGGATCTGCTCACCGAGCGCTCTCTCCCGTTCAAAGGCCGGACTGTTCATGATGTCACAGATCGCCCTGAGTGGGAACTGCAGTTCCCGATAGATCAGGATAGACTGCAGCCGCTTGAGATCCTCTTCGTCATACAGGCGGTATCCTGCCGCCGTCACTTCACTGGGCCTGAGCAGGCCGATCTCATCATAATAATGCAGTGTGCGTATACTCACACCGGTCTTCCTGCTGACCTCATGGACAGTCATGCGCTGCATGCAGCTCTCCTCCTCTCTGATTTCCACCCTTGCAGTCACAAGCATACACTATGACGCAGCGTGAGAGTCAACCTCTTTTTTCTGCATCCCGGTCTGCTTGACACCCACAGTCATCCGCACTATCATGCCGTAGAATTCCACGAACCAACGGCTCCGGCCGGGAAAGGCAGACAGCATGCAGATCAGAACTGCAGCCCCGGGTGATGTTCCCTCCCTCAAAACGCTCTGGGAAGAACGCTTTGGCGATGGGAGAAACTATATTGATCTCTTTTTCTCGAACTGTTTTGTGCCTGAACAGACGCTGACCGCTGTGGACCCGGACGGACGCCTCTGCGGTGCGTGTTATCTTCTTCCCTGCTTCCTCATCACCCCGCGCGGTCAGCAGGCGGCGGATATGCTCTACGCCCTGGCCGTCCAGAGGGACCTTGAGGGACAGGGGATCGGAAGTCTCCTGCTGGAAGAGGCCAGATCCCGGGCAGACAGGCAGCATTCTGCCCTGATCCTCTCTCCCTCCATGCCGTCCCTGTCGGAGTATTATGCCCGACGCGGCTTTCGCGCCGTCTTTTATCGGCAGGAACGCGAGATTGACTGCCCGGACAACGCGCCGCTTCCCCGGATTCGGCCCTGTGATGCCGCCGCCTATACACGCCTTCGGGACAGCCGGTATCAGGCACCCGGGACGGTCCGCTGGGATACGCATGCAATCGCCTGGGCACTGACCGATCATGCCCTGGACGGCGGGGAATGCATCACATTCGAGCTCGACGATCTTCAGGGGGCCGTTCTGTACCGGAAGCAGGAGAATACGCTGTATGTCACGGAAACCACGTTTCCCGCTGCCCTCGAGCGTCGGGCTGTCCTCGCCGCGTGCCGGCATGCCGGCTGCACGAAGGCGGTGCTTTCTGATGTACAGGTCCACGAGGGAACCGTCTACGGCATGATCTATGGAAGTGATATCAGTCAGGGGTACTTCAACCTCGCTCTGGAGTGACTTCTGCTTCCGATTCTGCATACCCGTTCTCACGCAGCCGGTCCAGCAGCATTCCGACCAGCGCATGCTCGCTTAGCGTGCCGTTCCAGACCAGAAGGATGTCGGTTTCCAATTCCTTTTCCCGGATAATCCGAAACAGGGCTTCCTCACCGGAAGGCACCATGGACTGCGGAAGAATGGCAATGCCCATGCCTTCCTTCACCATCATCATGGCCGTTCTCGCATCATCGCAGATGCAGTGAATGTCCGGGGAAAAGCCGGCATGATAGAAGGCCTGCCGAATGAATGCATCGTACCGGCGGTAGAGGATCAGCGGCATGGGGGCAAGTTCCTGGAGGTCCGTATACTTCCTGTCTGAAAAGAAAGCGACCTCCCCTGCTGCCACGAGCGGCTCCGTCTTCAGGCGGCAGGTGCTGAACCCATCCATGTTCACAGGACTGCGCAGAAATGAGGCATCCAGAAGATGCCCGCTGAGCATTTCCCGCAGCTGGTATGTGTTACCCTCAAACAGTTCAAAATGCAGTCCATTGGTCATCCGGTTCATGGCAGCGAGCGCCGGCACAGCCAGCGGCACAGTCGTCGGCGTCACGCCGAGGCGCAGTGTCCGGACATTCCCTGTCCCGGAGACTTCCCTGCCGATGGCCCGTTCCAGATGAATCAGCGTACCGGCCCGCTCATAGAGGAGACGCCCCGCATCCGTCAGCTCAATCTTCCGTCTGCCGCGCTGAAACAGCGTCACATGCAGTTCTTCCTCGAGCATTTTCATGTGATAGCTCAGCGGCGGCTGGGACATGTTCAGCCTTCTCGCGGCCTCACTGATGCTCCCGGCCTCCACCACCCTGCAGAAATACTCCAGCTGTTTCAGTTCCATGTGCGCCCCTCCTTCCATACAATATTACTATGGTAAATATATAAAATCAATATTTTACCTATGGCACAGTTTTCCCTATAATAGCTCCCGAGGAGGATGGATATGAATCAACTGCTGGATTTATACTGGACATTTCTGAAAATCGGCTGCGTCACCTTCGGCGGCGGCTATGCCATGCTGCCGATTCTTGAGCGTGAACTGGTCACCAAGCGTCAGTGGACCACCATGGATGATCTCCGCGACTACTTCTCCATCGGACAGTGCACGCCCGGCATCATTTCGCTGAATGTATCAACCTTTATCGGACAGAAGCGCTGCGGCGTCAAGGGTGCCATCGCCGCGACCGTCGGTTTCCTGACCGGTCCTATCATCATTATTCTCATCATCGCTTCTTTCCTGAAGAACTTTGCGACACTTGAGATTGTTCAGCACGCCTTTGCCGGCATCCGCGTGTGTGTCTGCGTACTGATCCTTCAGGCGGTGCTGCGTCTGTGGAAGAAATCGGTCATTGATCCCTTTACGCTGGCTCTGTACCTGATCATCTTTGCGCTCAATGCGCTTTCAGGTGTACTGCCTTTCAAGATTCCCGCCGCTGTACTGGTCATCTGTGCCGGTATCATCGGCATCATTGCCTCGGAGATCAAAAACCGCAAAGGACAGTCCTCTGCGAAAGGCGGTGAGGCGTAATGGTTCTGCTTCGTCTGATGTTTGAATTTGCCAAGGCGGGCCTCTTCTCTGTGGGCGGCGGGCTGGCTACGCTTCCCTTCCTCTACGAGATTTCCGATAAAACCGGCTGGTTTTCCCACGCGGATATCGCGGACATGATCGCCGTGTCCGAATCCACCCCCGGCGCAATCGGCATCAATATGTCCACCTATGCCGGATTCACCACGTCCGGGATTCTGGGCGGCGTTCTCGCCTCCCTGGCGCTGGCGTTCCCATCGGTCGTGATTATTCTCATCATCGCCAAGTTCCTGGAAAAATACCGCCAGAACAAACTGGTCGACGGTGCTTTCTACGGACTGCGTGCTGCGTCCATCGCCATGATCTCCGCCGCCGGCATCAATGTGGCCAAGGTGGCGCTGATCAATCTCAGTGCCTATCAGCTGACCGGCAATCTGATGGACCTGTTCAACATCAAGGCCATCATCCTCGGCATCCTGATCTTTATCGGTCAGAAAAAACTCAAGTGGAGCCCGGTCATCTTTATTGCCCTGTCGGCTGTCGTCGGCATTCTTCTGAAATTCTGACACTGCAGGAACACGCTGGCCGCGTGTTCCTTTTTTTCCACGAAAAAAGGCGGATTGCTCCGCCTGATGTGCAGAATGACCCGTTACTTTTCCTCCGTGCCGGTGCGCAGGTCTTTGTACAGATACAGCACAAGATCGTCGTCATTACAGCATTCACTGTAGGGTTCACAGATCTTATCTTTGTACCACACGCCGGACCCGTCGGGCACATATCCCCGCTTCACATACATTCTTTGTGCGCTTCCGTATCCGCTGTGCATGCCGACCCCAAGGTAGACCCGGTCCGCATACCCTGAAGCCACCTGCTCGGCCGCATCCATCAGCGCGCTTCCGATTCCCTGTCTCCGGCATCTCTCCAGTACGCCGAAGTCCACAATTTCAGGCAGTCCCCTGCCGGCAAAAGCGCCCAACCGGCTGTTCGGATAGACGTTGATATACCCGACCGGCGCACCCTGCATCTCTGCCACCATGGCATGGCAGATCCCCTCCGCCTGATCCTTCAGGCGGGTTCTGTATTTCTCCTCAAGATTTCCAAGCCAGCCCTGAGCGCGCTCAGCGGCTGCAATCGCATCCACGTCCGCTTCCACCATGCTCCGAATGATGATGTTTTCATGTACACAGTAAATCATCTGTCGTTCCCTCCTGAAATCTGACGTATCCCTGACATCAGCTGTTTTGTTTTTTTCTGCCATTATTATACAGAAATTCCCGTCTTCCTGCAACCCATCCGGCTCCGCACACTCCGGGGCCTTTTTTCATACATTTCAGACACTGTTCATCTTTCATCCATTCCCCTTTCAGACTGTCCGCGTATCCTGTGTACAGCAGGTTTCTCCTGACACCCTGCAGAGGATCCTGCCGGATCGCCCCTGTGCCGGGTGGACCGTTGATTTTGAAAGGAATGACCCCATATGAAAATACGTTTCTTCCAGATACTGCTCTCACTGTCCCTGTGTTTTACACTCAGCGCCGGTGCAGTCAGTCTTTCAGACGGTGATACCCTCTCCGGTGAAACCTATACAGCTTCCGGCGACGATGAAAGTGCGCTGGACCTGGGCGGGAGCGCCAGTGCTTCCGTCTCCGATGCGCTCATTGCCAAGACCGGCGGGAATGCATCCAGTCAGGACGCTGCCAGTTTCCGCGGACTGAACGCTGCTGTCCGGGTCTACGATACCGCCTCCCTGACACTCGAAGGCTGCACCATTGAGGCCACAGCTTCCAATGCAACCGGTGTCTTTGCCTATGACGGCGGAGAAGTCGTGATGAAAGACTGCACCGTGAACGTCACCGGCGGCGGTGCAGGCGGTGTGCAGGTGGCCGGCGGAGGCACATTGACAGGTGAAAACCTGACTGTGACCAGTAAAAGCAAAGCCGCCATCCGCTCGGACCGTGGCGGCGGAACCATGATCCTCAGCGGAGGTACCTATACCTCCACCGGCACCAACGGATGCCCCGCCATCTACTCCACAGCCGATATCACGGTTTCTGATGCCGTCTGCGTATCGGAAGCATCCCGTGCCGTGATCATTGAAGGGAAAAACAGTGTCACGCTGGAAAACTGCACCCTGAGCGGGAATGATCAGTCCACAAAGGCAAACAGCGTCAAAGCCAATGTGCTCCTCTACCAGAGCGCTTCCGGTGATGCCAGTGTGGGCACCAGCATCTTTACCATGCGCGGCGGCAGCATGACGTGCCTGAGCGGCAGCATGTTCTATGTCACCAACACCGACAGTGTGATCAGCCTTGAAGATGCTGCTCTCACCCTGTCCGAGGACGGCACTCTCCTGATCTGCTCCGCCGGGCGCTGGGGCAAAGACGGGCGGAACGGCGGCAACTGCACGCTCAACGCTGCCTCCCAGACCCTGGAGGGAACGATTCTTGTCGACTCCATTTCTTCCCTTGACCTGCATTTCACCGCATCCACCTACACCGGTGCCATCAATCCCGACCAGGAAGGCGGACAGGTTGCTCTAACCATGGACCAGGACAGCCGGTGGATTCTCACCGGGGACAGTTTCATCTCATCCTTTGAAGGAGACCTTTCCTACATTGAAGCTGGCAGCTATCACCTCTATGTGAACGGCGAAATGGTCCTGTGATCCCACGATTCAGCGGAATGCGCACGCGCATTCCGTTTTTTTGCGTCTTTGGAGGAACCCTGGCGTGGAACGCAGAAATAGATAGAAGCCTGTATGCTTTCAGGGCAGGAAAAGAGGAACGAACAGTGAAAGATTTTCCCTCTGCGGACAAAGTCCGCGAACGTCTGATGCGCTATGCACGCATCAATACACAGAGCCAGCCCTACCAGGGGACCTGGCCGACCACGCCCGGGCAGTTTGATCTGGCGCGGGAACTCGCACGGGAGCTTGTATCCATCGGTGTGGAAAATGTCCATCTGGATGAGAAAACCTGTGTGCTGTATGCCTGGCTTCCCGCTTCCCCCGGAGCAGAGAACAGCACCCCGCTGGGACTGATTGCGCATATGGATACGGCGCCGGATGCAAGCGGCGAGCATGTCCGTCCATGGGTTCTGGAAAAGTATGACGGCGGAGACATTGTGCTCAATGAAAAAGAGCACATTGTCATGAAGGTCTCCGATTATCCCAACCTGCGGATGTATATCGGTCAGGATCTTGTGCTCACCGACGGCACCACGCTGCTGGGCGGCGACGACAAGGCCTCGATCGCTGCCATCATGACCATGGCTGAATTCTTCTGTACCCATCCCGATGCGCCGCACGGCCCGCTCTGTCTGGCGTTTACCCCGGACGAGGAGGTCAGCGGGCTCGCCCATGAGCTGGATCTCGAGCGGTTCGGTGCAAAGGCTGCCTATACCCTCGACGGGGATCATCTCGGGTATTATGAGGATGAGACGTTCTACGCCTCTGAGGCACAGATCGACATCATCGGGCGAAGCGTTCACACAGGAACCGCCAAAGGCATCATGATCAACGCCGCTGACATAGCCGGTGAACTGCTCGGCATGCTTCCCCCGCGTGAAAAACCGCAGTATACCGAGGGCACGGAAGGCTTCTTCCATGTCATCTCCTGCCAGGCCCAGTGTGAGCATGCTGCTGTGCGGATGATCATCCGCGACTTTGACCGGGACGCCTTTGCGCGCCGTGAGGACTTTCTGCGCAGCTGTGTGGAAACCCTTCAGGCCCGGTATGGGCAGGAGCGCGTCTCCATCCGGATTCAGCACCAGTACAGCAATATGAAGGAAGTCCTTGACCTGCATCCCGCTCTGACAGAGAACCTCCGCAGGGCTATCTCTGACTGCGGCCTGACGCCGGTCTGCGAACCCTTCCGCGGCGGTACAGACGGTGCCGCCCTCTCGTTCCGCGGGCTGCCGTGTCCCAATCTGTCGGCAGGCTACGAGAACGCGCACGGCCGTTTTGAATACGTTCCCGTGCAGTCCATGGTGAAAAACGTGGAAATCCTGCTCCGGCTCTGTGCGCTCTGGGTCTGACAGGGTTTTCACCCTTTGCAAGGAGGATCCGTCATGTCCGATCATTCCCCACGCCGCCTCGCCATTCTCTTCCCCGGCCTTGGCTATACCTGTGACAAACCGCTGCTTTACTATGCCGGAAAGCTCGCCGAACAGCATGGCTATGCGGTGCGGCGGCTCAGCTATGCCGACCTGCCCGCCAACGCCAAGAAGGATCCCTCTGCCCTGGCGCTGGCTGTCTCCCGTGCGACTTCCCAGTCGTTCGCTGCGCTCGACGGCATTGACTTTGCCTCCTATGACCAGGTGCTGCTGATCGCCAAGAGCATCGGCACCCAGATCGCGTGTGCCTACCTGGCCGCGCGGCAGCTTTCCGCGCATGCCATTCTTCTCACGCCGCTGGAGGAAACCTTCCGCTTCGGCGTCCATGCTGACCTGGCCTTTCACGGCACCAGTGATCCCTGGGCCCCGGATTCGGAGGCCATCCGCAGCGCATGCCGTGAAAAGGACATCCCGCTCATAGAATTTGACGGCGCAAATCATTCCCTGGAAACCGGCTGTGTGGAGACAGATGTGCTGCACCTGAGGGAAATCATGCAGGAAATCAGACATCTCATGGACCATCTTTCCTGAATAGCCCTTTGTTTCAGTATTATTCGATTTTGATCTCCTCCATGATCAGATCGAATGTCCGTACTGGATCGCAAACATTCAAAATATCCGTGATATAGACTGGGTATCTTCCCTGGATTGGCCTATACTGTGCATGGTATTGTTTCATAGCAAAAACAATATACCAAAAATAGCCTCGCTCTATTGTTTATCAACAGAACGAGGCTATTTTTTTGATTTCGGGTGATGACTTTTTTTCACAGCCCCTTCATGCATTCAAAACGGGCCCGCCGAATGCGGGCCCGTTCCGTTTTCTCATTTTAATCGACAGCGTCTGCGAGTGCTTTTTCCTGCACGACAATCAGCAGTGTCTTTTCCTCTTCATCCCAGCGGCAGTCTGCATTCAGCGTGGTCTTCAGGAAACCGGTTGTGGCAAACCACTGTCCGTCCTGATACATCAGCTGTCCCTGTTCCACATTCACAGCCCGGCCGTCCACAGCGACATCATAGGCCTGGATAAAGCCTTCTGCATCTTCGCTGCGTTCCAGCTTGGCTTCCTGAGTCAGATAGGCTTCCACCTGATAATCCTGCCAGACAAACATCATCTGATTGCCCCAGGATGTATCCGCTTCAACGCTCATCGCCGAGAGAAGATCAGTCAGGGAAATGATCACTTCATCCCTGCGCTTCCATACGCGCGGGGATGTGTTGGCATCCGGCGTTGTCTGCATTTCCCCGTTGACCATGACCTGTGCCTTGGGTTCCTCAATCCATTCAGCCATCGGCTCTTCCGGGATCGGGATCAGACCCTGTGCGTCCGGCGTCGCCGTCGGTACAGGCGTGGGTGTGATCACAGCCGGGTTCGGAATGACATCCGGATCCTCGTAAAGGCGGGTCAGTGTGGACTTGCCGGCCGCACCGTCCGCATCGAGGTAATTGTTTCTCTGGAAGAGAATGACCGCATTGCGCGTCTGATATCCGTATGCACCGTCAATATTGCCCTGCAGATAGCCCAGCTCGGCCAGGCGGTTCTGCAGTTTCCGGACTTCTTCACCGCGGTCACCCATGCGCAGTGTGCCGTAGGCTGCATTGGGTGTAATGGTCGGCAGCGGCGTCGGGGTGACAGGGCCGGGGGTTGCCACAATGCTTCCCACAATCGGAGCCGTCAGTTCGTCCGGCAGGTTTTCCGTTTCCCCGACCACAGTCACATTGATCGCGGGCGTGGCCTCAGGCTTGACGCCGGGTGTCGGCGCAGCCTGCAGATTGAGACCCATGGTGACGGTCATATATATAAGCAGGGCTTTCACAAAATCCATGTCTATGTCTCCCTTCGCTGTTCATGCATATGTATACATGGGAATTGTAGCATAATCCCGAAACATGTACAACTCCGGAAATTTTCCATGGCAGACTGTATACCCGGATGAACTTTCTGTCTCCCGCGTCCTCCACGCCTTTTTTGTGATAGAATGAGTCTGCTGCTTTTTCCGGCGTGCAGCCAGCTGCTCCCTGTTTTCCACCCGCACAGCATTCGCGGAGGTTGAAGAAAATGAAATCCATCCAGTACCAGCAGTGGGAAAGACGTCCTGTCTACGAATTCTTTTCCGGCATGTCCAATCCGTTTTACTCCGTTTCCTTCCGACAGGATGTCACCGGTCTTTACCGCTACACCAAAGCGCATCATCTTTCGTTCTACAAAGCCATGATCTGGGCCTGTACGGAAGCCCTGAACGGGATTCCCGCCTTCCGCACCGCCATGCAGGACGGGGCACCCGTTCTCCTGGACCGGCGCGACCCGAGCTTTACAGACATAAAACCCGGCAGTGATCAGTTCTACATCGTGACCATGGATCACATGCCTGAAATCGATACCTTCTGCAGGGAAGCGTCCCGCCTCAGTGCACAGCAGGATTGCTTTATTGACCCATCAAAAGAAACCGATGCCCTGATCTATTACTCGTGTCTCCCCTGGATTGACCTGACCGGCCTGACCAATGAGCGCGATTTTTCTGCTCCAGGCGCACTCGATGACAGCATTCCGCGCGTCGCCTGGGGCCGATACACGGAAGAAAACGGCCGCATGATGCTGGGGATGTCTGTGGAAGTCAATCACCGGTTCATTGACGGCGTGCAGATCGGACAGTTTGCCCAGGCGCTCTCAGAGCAGATCAGCGCCCTGGATGCATCCCTTTCAGACAACAAAAAATGAGCGGACGCCGTGTCCGCTCATTTTTTGTATCTTCATTTGACCAGCATGCTGACAATCTTCTGGGATCTTGCCAGGAACTCCGTGATCTGTTCAGCTTCAAGAGGCTTTGCAGACATGCGCGCAAGATCGTAGATCTGTTCGCACAGGATCTTGGTGGTTTCATCCTCAGGATCCCGTCCTGCGAGCGCAGCCACCGTGGCATTGCGGCGGTTGAGCACCAGCGTATAGGACTCGGGCATGTTCATCATGCGATAGGCTTCACGCATGCGGCGGCCCTGTTCATCTTCCGTGACCATGGCAATGAGGTCCGTGTTGGCCATGGCAGCCAGCTTGACAGGGAGCTTATCGTTGCCGAGTTCTTTGCGGAAGAGGTCCTGCAGCTGGTTTTCATCCAGATCCTTGCCCTCTTCGCCTTCCTCGGTCAGGCCGGACACATCCGCATCCACGCGCGCGAACTTCACGCCGCAGTTGCCGGAATACTCCATAAAGTTCATGAAGCCCGCGTCGAGTTCTCTGAAATCAAGGACGGCCACATCAATGCCGCGCTCCGTGTACAGGCTGATGGATGCAGCCTGGCGCTTTGCATCGGAGGTGTAATAGAGCTTGCCGGAAGCCTTCTCCTCATTGTCGGTCTTGTATTCATTAAGGGTCTTGTACTTTCCGTCGGTCAGCTTGAAGAGCAGAACATCCTTGACCGCGTCATAGAACTTGGAATCCGTCATGCAGCCATACTTGACGAACGGTCCGATGTCGTCCCAGTAGCCTTCATATGCGCTGCGCTCGGTGTTGAACAGGCCGGTCAGCTTATCTGCGACCTTCTTGGTGATGTGGCCGGAGATCTTCTTGACATAGCCGTCATTCTGCAGGAAGGAACGGCTCACGTTGAGCGGGATATCAGGGCAGTCAATCACACCGCGCAGAAGCATCAGGAACTCAGGAATGATTTCCTTGATGTTGTCCGCGACAAAGACCTGGCCGGAGAAGAGCTTGATCTGGCCTTCACGCACGCCGAAATCTTCCTTCAGTTTGGGGAAGTACAGGATGCCCTTGAGGTTGAAGGGATAATCCACATTGAGATGGATCCAGAACAGCGGGTCCTCATAATCATGGAAAACCTTGTGATAGAACTCCTTGTATTCTTCATCCTTGCACTCGCTGGGCTTTCTGAGCCACAGAGGATTCGTGTCATTGATCTGTTCAGGCTTGGGTTCTTCCGTCACCTTGCGCATCTTGGGCTTGCCGTCTTCATCGGTCTCGCCTTCAATGGGTTCGTCATGCTCATAGGGTTTGGCATTTGCATCAAAGAGCATGACAGGATAGGCCATATAGCCGCAGTAGCGCTCGAGCACTTCACGCACGCGCCAAACATCCAGGAATTCCTTCTCTTCCTCGGAGACATGCAGCGTGATGGTGGTGCCGTGCGTCGCACGGGTGCCTTCAGAAATTTCAAAACCCATGCCGTCTTCGCTCACCCAGTGCACAGGCTCCGCGCCTTCCTTTTCACTGAGCGTATCGATTTCGACTTTTTCGGAAACCATGAACACGGAATAGAAACCCAGACCGAAATGACCGATGATATCGTTCTTTTCGTCCATGTTCTCATTCTGGGCAAACTGCTTCATGAACTCGGAAGCGCTGGAGAAGGCGACCTGGTTGATGTAGCGCTCGACTTCATCCTGCGTCATGCCGATGCCGGTATCGTCAATGGTGATGGTTTTCTTTTCCTTGTCGACAGTAACAAGCACCTCCATGTGCTCGTCCGTGCCCTGGTGAAGCATACGGTACTTCGTGATAGCGTCGCAGGCATTGCTGACCACTTCACGAAGGAAGATGTCCTTATCTGAATACAGCCAGCGCTTGATAACCGGCATGATATTTTCGGCATCGATTGAGACATTGCCTTTGACCTGATTGACTGCCATGGAAACATTACCTCCAGTTCTTATCTCCGCCGGCATCTGCCCCGTGCAGATGGCCGGGAGACCCGTGCGGCCCTGCGTTTATTGCCGCAGGGAGTATTGTAGCACGCCCCTCGGCGGAATGCAATAAGAAATTAGCACTCATCTAAAGAGAGTGCTAACAAAATGGATGCTTCCATGCCGTTCCGGTCAGGACTGGTGTGTTTCCTCAGGCGATGCCGCGGGATCGTCCAACCCTTCAGGCCCTGTATACCGGGAAAGATGCCTGCGTGCCTCCGGGGACAGTCCGAACAGGGACGGATCGCTCTCCAGCAGCTGATGAAGAAGCTCCCTGTGCCCCTCTTCCGCGGCCTGTGCAAAGAACTGCGCCGCATGCCCGCTCAGATAGCGCACATACATCTTCTGTGCCTCCATCCCATACCATTCCGGATGCGCAAGGAACGGAATCATCAGCTGCACCCGGCAGGCCCTGCACACATCCGCAGGGGCTGTTTCCGGGAGAATCAGGAGCGGAAACTCTCCGCCCTGCGCCTGGGGATAGAACTGTGTCACCTTTTCCACTTTCCGGCTGAACACTGCAAAGGAGTAACCGCTGACCCGCGCATCCCGGTCCACGGAGAGCGTATACCGTCCCTCTCCTTCCACGCAGATCAGCTTCAGCGCAGGCAGCGAGTGCGCAAGCCCTGGCAGAAAAAACAGGGATACCTTTTCCTCCTCCGCCTGCAGGTGAAGGATGCGCACATGCCTCATCTCCGGCAGTACCCGTTTCTCCCGCCGATAGAGCACGGCGTGCTCAAACAGGGACTGGGACATCATGATTTCCTCAGCACCCCGTCCTTCCTCTGTCAGCAGCACCTCCAGATCCTGTCTCACCATCAGTTTCAGGGGCTTTCGCCGTTCTGTTTCCACGCCTGCTGAAGCGCCGATGCCCGCTTCCCTGCAGACCTCTTCGATCTCCTGATTCATCCTTTTTTCCTCCGTCTGCCGGGCTTTTTTTGTCCGGTCCCTTTCATTATAGGAATTGAATCAGAAAATACAGTCAACTGCTGATATACACGGTTCCCCAGCATGATGCCCGCAGCGCAAAAACTCCCGGGTTTCCCCGGGAGTTCATGATCGCCTGATCTCAGAGACGCTTCGTCCCCAGAAATGTCTGGAGCGTGCAGCTTTCCGGAACAGAAACAGTCTCATGCTGAGCAAAATACTGCAGGATCAGCTCGGAGATTTCCGTGAGCACATCCTTCGCATGCGTGCAGGCTTTCCACATCGGGAAATTGCCCGCGCCGGTCGCCCTGTAATCGCACATGCACAGGGTCATTTCATCCGCATCTGCGATCGGCTTCCCCTGCCGCTCCATCCGGATCACCCGGCTGCCGCAGGGCCTTGCAAGATCAAACGCGTACTCAATCCCCGCAAAAAAGTCATAATTGTAATGCTCTTCCTTGGGCTTGAGGAAGGAGTCCGAAATGCGGACTCTGTCCTCCGCATCCACATCAAAGTAGGTGGCACACTGTTCGAGGGCCGCGCGCAGGTCACTGCCGCGGATGTTCAGCACGCAGAGCGTGTTGGGATAAATATAGCTTGCCACAACATCCCTGACCGTCACATCCCTGGAAAAACCGCGGCATTCATTGGGAAGCGCTGTGCAGGACACATCCGCTCCTGTGGCCCACAGCTGGACCCGGTTGAAAAAGTCTGCAATTTCCGATCCGTGCAGAGCGGTCTGCAGGCGGTCACCCGGCCAGAGATCTTTGGAGAGATGCCCGACCGGACTGTCGAGGAAGCTTTCCAGGTCCTGACGCACCGCTGTTTCCTCTTCTGTCCATGTCTGCTCTTCCGGCGGCGTCAGAAGGCAGGAAGAGAACGTTCCGTCGTCCGCCATGTCGACCCGCACATAGGCTTTCGCGTAGCACGGTGTCTGCACGACATGGGTGCCATGCCAGCTTTTCCCGGCAAACGGAATATGCTGGTGTCCGGTCAGAAGCAGGTCAATGGGCAGCTCTTCGCACAGCCTGCAGGCTTCGTTTTCATCCGTTGAGGTCAGCGTTCTGCCGGTCTCCAGGTCTTTTTCCACACCGCCGTGATAAATGCCGATGATCTTGTCGCAGCCTGCCTCCTGAAGCGCTCGGACGGCTTCACGTGCAGCAGGCACCGGGGGCGTAATGCGGAAGGTCTGCAGGTTTTCCTTCTTTTCCCACACATTGATCCAGTGGGTCGTAATACCGAACAGGCCGACTTTCAGACCGCTGGCCATGGTCCGGACTTCCCATTTCCGGATCGGGAGCGTTCCTGTCAGGTCTTCCACGTTCGCGCACAGACAGCTCGCGTGCAGACCGTGGAGATACTCACCCATCCAGCCAGGTCCATAATTGAAATCATGGTTGCCCAGTGTGACAACATCATAGCCCCTGGCATTCATGACATCCGCCATGATCTGCCTGCGGTGCTTTTCGTGCAGGAAGTAGGTCAGCGGCGACCCCTGGATGGTGTCGCCGCCGTCAATAATCAGTGTATCCCCGTCTTTGGGGAACTGCATGCCGAGCAGGCCCAGGGGTCTGGGCCTGGTGTCGGCAAAGTTTGTATTGTACAGATACCCGTGTGTGTCCGAAGTAAAATAGATTGTCAGTCTGGACATATCAGCCTCTAGTCAGTCGATTGCGGATTTTGGTGGATACCCATTCGATGAGCATCATGAGAATGATCAGACCAAACAGGTAGGAACCGACCATGCTCCAGCGGCTGGAGGTGATGCACTGAATCAGCGGTGCACCAATGCCGCCTGCGCCGACAATGCCCAGGGTGGTCGCATCTTTCATGTTGATGTCAAACCGATAGATCACCGTGGAGATGAAGTTCGGAATGATCTGCGGGAGAATGCCGCAGCGGATTTTCTGGAACCCGTTGCAGCCTGAAGCATCCAGGGATTCCAGGATCCGGACATCCAGGTCTTCAATGGCTGTGATATACATCTTGCTGATCATGCCGATCGAGCACACGCTCTGGGTCACCACGCCGCAGAATGCGTTCGGGCCCGTCACGCGGATCCAGACCAGTGCCCAGACCAGGCTGGGAATGGTGCGGATCAGAAGGATCAGCAGCTGGAAGATCTTTGCCACCCATTTCGGGACCACGCGGTCGCAGGCCAGAAAACTGATCGGAACTGCCAGGAGGCCGCCGATAATGGTGCCCAGGAACGCAATGGCGATGGTCTGGAAGAGCAGATATGGAACGCCCTCAGTGGAAACGGTGATGCCCAGAATCTTGGTCGTGGTAGTGTTTTCCGTAATCCTGCCCAGGAGCAGGTCCCAGTTGGGGCTGGCCAGACCTCTCACAATACCCTGTGCCACCTCGGAACCCTTGTTGGCAATGCCTTTGTACTGGACACCGCTTGCGGACCAGAACAGAATCAGTGCCACCACCAGCACGATCAGTGTATAGACCCACCATCTTCTCGGACGCTGGGCATAGGTTTCCTCAATCGACAGAGGACGGGGGGCCTTGATTTGCTTTTCACTCATGTTTCCGTCCTCCTCAGCTCAGTTTCTTGCGCAGGTACTGACTCAGATGCTCAATGGTCACAACAAGGATAAAGAGCATGATCAGCACAGTACCCAGTCCGTTATAATCGCGCCAGCCGATTCTCTCATCAATCAGGATGCCCAGACCGCCGGCACCGACATAACCCAGGATGGATGCGGCACGGATATTCATTTCCAGTGCGTACAGGCAGTAGCTCAGGTAGGTCGGCAGGATCTGCTTCATGCAGGCAGACCAGAACGCCTGGAACTTGTTCGCACCGAAGGATTCCATGGCTTCAAAAGCACCCATGTCAATGGTTTCAATCGATTCATACATCATCTTGGCAATGACGCCGATGGTGAAAACCAGAATGGCCATGGTGCCTGCATAGGTGCCCAGACCGAAGATCAGGGCAAAAATCTTGGCGATGACCAGGGTCGGGAGCGTACGGATGATGTTGAGCAGCAGTCGGAGAATGGTCACCGAAGCGCGGTTGCGGTTAATGTTGGTCGAGCACGCGACCGCAATCGGGAGTGCAATCGTCGCACCAATGAAGGAACCGAGCACAGACATGCGCACGGTATCTAGCAGCGGGCCGAAGACCGTGGGTGCAAACGAGTTCTGCATGGTATACCAGAGCGCTTCCCACCATCTTCCGTCAAAAATGCTCAGAAGAGAAAGGGCAGCGGGATCCATGCCGAACTTCTCATAGGTTTCCGCGGAGATGTTGAAGACATCCGGGGAAAAGATCTGACTAAGAATCACAAAGAACTGATGGCCGCGCCTTGCGATAATGCCGAGGTCAAAGCCGGTCAGCTTAATGCTCAGATACACCAGCGCAATCACTGTGCCAATAATCAGCGGCATCCGGGAACGGGGCTGCGCCACGGAATGCCCGTTGGCAAGAACAAGCACCCGGGGCTTGAAGATGCGGTCAAACAGCGGCACCCGGTAGCCTGTGGCATTTTTCTTTTTCATGCGCACACCTCACTCACCGGCCGTGGGAATGGCAGCACCGTTGTAAATCGAATCAAGCACAGCCTGCGTCACATTGCTGCAGGGACCATCATAGACGACCTCGCCGGCCCGAATGCCGATGACGCGCGTTGCATATTTCAGTGCCAGGTCAACATGGTGAATGTTGATCAGAATGGAAATGTTCATTTCCTCATTGATGCGCCGGAAGTCAGCCATGACCTGATGTGCGGTCACAGGGTCAAGCGCTGCAACAGGCTCGTCGGCCAGAATAATGGTCGGCGTCTGGTTGAGCGTTCTTGCCAGCGCAACTCTCTGCTGCTGTCCGCCGGAGAGCTGATCGCAGCGGGTATAGGCCTTGTCCAGAATACCCACCTTATCGAGCGCTTCCAGGGCATGCATTTTCTGTTCCTTGGAGAAAATGCCCAGCATGACCTTCCACCAGGGCATATCCGGCACCATGCTGGTCAGCACATTCTTGATGGCTGTGGAGCGGGAAACCAGGTTGAACGACTGGAAAATCATGCCGATCTTTCTGCGGAATCTGCGCATGCTCTTTCCCTTGAGGGTCATGACGTCCGTGCCGTCCACCAGCAGCTGGCCCTCCGTGATATCAATCATGCGGTTGATGGTTCGGATCAGTGTGCTCTTGCCGGCACCTGACAAGCCGATAATGGCCACGAACTCGCCCTGATCAATGGTCAGGTTGACATCTTTCAGGCCTTTTGTCCCATTGGGATACGTCTTACTCACATGCTTGAACTCTATCAAGGCAATCCCCTTCTGCGGCCATGCCGCCTGTCACTTTGGTATCCTTTGTTTCATAAAAAACCGGGCTGTCGTATTCCTACGGCAGCCCGGTCTTATTCCGCTTACTTCACAGCCTGCTGTGCGGCGCGAGTGCCATCATAATCACTGTCAACAGCCACCGTGTAGCCTTCATGGCTGTACACGGAGAAGATGGCTTTGCCTTCTTCGGTGTTGATGATGTTAATCAGAGCATTCTGCATAGCGGTCTTGAACTGATCATTGTAGATCTCGGGCTTGGCCTTGGTGATTGCAACGGTATCGTTGTAAATGCCGGGGGTCACGCCGATGACGTTCAGTTCGTTCCAGATGGTATCCTGACGACCCATGCCCGCCTTGCCGGTCGGATCGGATTCACCGATGGGCAGCTGCCAAGCAGCTTCATAGTCGCGGCGGCCGTCGGCATAGCAGACGATGATGTCAACAGCTTCGGCAGCAGCCTGAGCGAACTGGTCGCCGTACTGGATGCCCGTGGCCACGTTGTCGAGGTCAGCCAGCTTTTTGCCATCATAGTTTTCCATGAGCCAGAGGGTCGGATAGATGTATCCGGCAGAAGAGGAGTTGTTGCCGACAGCCCAGTTGGCCTTGTTCAGGTCTTCCCAGGTCAGCTTTTCGCCGGCATTGACTTTCGCAGCCAGTTCCTTGCCGTAGGGAGAGGGAGTGGCATAGATCAGAGCGCGGTAGAAACCAACCTGATGGCTGGAGTCGCCGACGGTCTTGTTGGCGTCGCCGTTCCAGTCAGCAGGATTCTCGCTGTCATTGGACAGGCCCGCGCGGGTGGAGGTCAGGATGACGTCCACTTCATCGCTGTAAAGAACATAGGTGCTCGGAGGCAGCCAGCCCACATCGATGGAACCAGCGCCCATGGCTTCGCCAGTAGCGTTGTAGTTGGTACCAACAGTGATTTCAATCTCGCCGATGTCATAGCCCTGATTGGCCATTTCAGCCTTGAGCAGCTCGGGCAGGTTCTTGGTGCCGGTGATGATCACGTCAGCATCCTTGGAAGGAACAAATTCCAGAGTCAGTTTGTCCATCTTGATATTGTCTGCCATGGCAGAGCAAACACCAAGCATCATGACAAGAGCCAGGAGCAGAGCAACCAGTTTTTTCATGATAGTTCTCCTTCACCATTGTTTTTTTGAGCGAGCCTGTAATAACTCGTACGGCTCAGTATATTACAATCAGAATAAACTTGCAACACTTACGCAATCGATCAAGTCAGTGTTTTTTGAGATGTCAGTGCGTTTCTGTGCGCTTCCATACCAAAAAGGACAGCAGTAGCTGACCGCTGTCCTTGTTTTTTTATTTAGCCGTTTCTCCGGGCAGGTTCATCACCTGCTTGGCCACCCTGACCTGATCCTGATCATCCATATACAGTCTCAGGTTCTCGCCAAGGCGGATATTGCCGGCCAGCATTTCCTCGCTGATGGTGTCCTCCACTGTGCGCTGAATCAGTCTGCGCAGCGGACGGGCACCGAACTTGGGATCATAGCCGGTCCTGGCAAGATACCGGACGACCTCCTCATCCCATGAGAGGGTGACATTCCGTTCCCGGAGCAGTCCTGCGACCTGCCGGAGCATGAGCCCGGCGATATCGCGGATATTGTCCTCGGAAAGCGAATGGAAGACGATCAGTTCATCGAGTCGGTTGATAAACTCCGGCCTGAAGACTTCCTTGACTTCCTTCATGACGGCATCCTTCATCATTTCATAATTCCGAAGGTCAGCCATGGGCTTGCTGCCAAAGCCCAGGGAACGGGTTTCGCTGATCTGATGGGCTCCCGCATTGCTGGTCATGACAATGATCGTATTCTTGAAGGAGATGGTTCTGCCGGTATTGTCCGTCAGGCGTCCGTCTTCGAGAATCTGCAGCAGCATATTGAAGACATCCGGGTGGGCCTTCTCAATCTCGTCGAGGAGCACCACCGCATACGGTTTCCTCCTCACGGCCTCCGTCAGCTGGCCGCCCTCTTCATATCCGACATAGCCCGGGGCTGCACCGACCAGGCGCGAGGTGGTGAACTTCTCCATATACTCGCTCATGTCAATGCGGATGACCGCATTTTCATCGCCGAACATGGCTTCACCCAGTGCCCGGCAGAGCTCGGTTTTGCCCACGCCCGTGGGACCCAGGAAGAGGAATGAACCGATCGGGCGCTTGGGATCCTTGAGTCCTGCTCTGGCACGCCGGATGGCGCGGGCCACAGCATTGACAGCTTCCTCCTGACCGATCAGACGCGCATGCAGCGTATCTTCCAGATGCATCAGCTTTTCCGCTTCCGTCTGCGTCATGCGCTGAGCAGGAATCCCGGTCCAGCTCGCCACGATCTGGGCAATATCCTCTTCGGTGACCACATCTCTGGCCTTCGCCTGTTCCTGATTCCACTCCGTGCGCTTTTTCTCAATGTCTGCCCTCAGCTGCCGCTCCTGATCCCGCAGGCTGGCCGCCTTTTCAAAATCCTGATGCGCAATCGCATCCTTCTTTTCAATGATCAGGGCTGAGAGCTGCTGCTCCTGCTCCTTGACATCCGGCGGAGCGGTATACGACTCAATGCGCACACGGCTGCAGGCTTCATCCATCAGGTCAATGGCCTTATCCGGGAGACAGCGGTCGGAAATATAGCGTTCCGACAGGTGCACCGCAGCCTGCAGTGCATCGTCTGTGATATGCAGCTTGTGATGCGCTTCATACCGGTCCCGCAGACCCTTGAGAATCTCAACGGCCTCCTCCTGGCTCGGTTCTCCCACCATCACCGACTGGAATCTGCGCTCCAGCGCGGCATCCTTCTCAATGTGCTTGCGGTATTCATCCAGCGTGGTCGCGCCGATGCACTGGATTTCTCCCCTCGCCAGGGCGGGCTTGAGAATATTGGCGGCATCCAGGCTGCCCTCGGCCGCACCGGCACCGATAATGGTATGCATTTCATCAATGAACAGAATGATGTCCTTGGAGCGCCGCATTTCATCCAGGCATTTCTTGATGCGCTCCTCAAACTCACCCCTGTACTTGCTTCCGGCCACCATGCTGGCCAGGTCCAGGGAGAGCAGTTTCTTGCCGATGAGCATTTCCGGCACATTGCCCTGCACAATCCGTTCGGCAAGGCCTTCCACCACGGCGCTCTTGCCGACACCGGGTTCACCGATGAGGACAGGATTGTTCTTGGTGCGGCGGATGAGAATCTGCATAATCCGCTGAATCTCATTATCCCGCCCGATGACCGGATCGAGCTCTCCTTTTTCGGCGAGTTCTGTCAGATTCCGACTGTAGCGTGCCAGGGTCGGCGTTGCTTTCTGCGCGCCGCCTTCACTTTCCTCATTCCTGCTTTCTCCGGCGGAAGGCGTCAGGCTGTTCCCGTCCGTGTTTTCCTGGATCATCTGCACCGTCTCATTCACGGCTTTTCTGAAATCCACATTGCAGCGGTGCAGAAGATTGGCAGCCATGCCGTCATCGGCCTTGAGCATGCTCAGCCACAGGTGCTCGGGGGTCACATAGCCCTGCCCCATGCGGTTGGAATCAATCACCGCCGTCTCAATGATTTTCTTGGTTCTCGGCGCCATTTCCATATGCATCGGGCGTTCTGTCAGTTCCGGGCCTTCGAGATGCATCTCGGAAAGCATATCCTTTGCCTGGTCATACGTGATATGCTGCTCGATTTCCGGCGGCAGCCGGTCATCTTCAGAAAGCAGGCCCAGGAGCAGGTGCTCCGGGCCGATATATTTTGTACCGACTTCAGCAGCTTCGCGGCCCGCCGCGTTCAGTACCCGCTGCGTTCTTTCGGTAAAGCGTCCAAAAATTGGCATAGTACCTCCTGTATTTCCGTCTCCGTACTGCCCCGCGTTTACTCTTCTGCGCCAAGCAGCTCACGGATCCGCCTGCTTCTGACCACATTCAGATCAGCTTCTTCCAGATGCTTTTCCATATAGGCCATCAGGTGCGCATTCTGCACCTGTTCGAGCAGCAGATTCATGATTTCAAACTGCTCGGGAACCATGCCCGTCAGCATGCCCACGCGCAGCGAGGACCAGAGGCCGTAAAACTCCTTGAGATCCATTTTCCGGGCATTCATCAGCAGACCCTGCGCGCGGAACACGCGGTCTTCCAGTCCGATCCGGTCCTCCGCCATGGCGCGTTCCCGGAGTCCTTCTTCTTTTTCCGCCAGCTGTTTTCCAACGGCCAGAACAGTTTTCAGGATTTCTTCCTCTGTTCTCCCGAGCGTCGCCTGGTTGCTGACCTGGTAAATGCAGCCCAGGGCTTCAGAGCCTTCTCCATAAAACCCGCGGATGTTCAATCCGACCTTGGCCACAATCTGGCTGACCGCACCCATCTGCTTGAAGTGCGTGAGCATCGGCAGATGCATCTGCAGGGATGCGCGCATGCCGGTCCCGGTATTGGTCGGACAGGCAGTCAGATAACCGAGTTCCCTGTCAAAGGCAAACGAGACTTCCCGTGAAAACGCATCATCCACCCGGAATACACTGTCCGCCGCTTCCTGGAGTTCTTCTCCGGCGCGCACTGCCTGAATGCGGAGGTGATCCTCTTCATTCATCATGATGGACAGATGCTCGCGTTCATTGAGCATCACGGCCGCGGTGTCCGGCGTTTTCAGCAGATCTTCGCTGATATACCGTTCCTCTTCCAGGAGTTTCTTCTGGTTTTCTGTCAGATCGCTGAGCCGGATGAGATTGAATTCATCCCGGATGCCCGCCGCATCGACGGCGGATACCGTTCTTGTGATCAGCGCCTGTGCGCTTTCCGGGGAGGATGAGAGATTAAAGGGAAAATCCATATAGTTTCTTGCAAGACGCACACGGGAGGAAATCACTGTGAGATTGTTCACTCTGCCGCCTCCCCTGCCATGGCCCGCAGCTGATCGCGGATTTTTGCGGCCGTCTCAAAGTCTTCTGTGCGCACCGCTTCCTCCATCTGCCGGGCGAGTTCCTCGCGCATGGAGCGGGCCTTCTGGTCTTCTTCACTGCTCAGCGGCTGCCGTCCGGCATGCTGTACGCGTCCGTGAATCTGCAGCAGCATCGGCTGAAGCTCTTCCCGGAACACCTGATAGCATTCTGGGCATCCCAGATGACCGCTCTTCTGAAAGGCATGGAGGGTTGTCCGGCATCTCGGACAGATTTTATCCGGGCCTTCTTCTTTTTTGTTTTCTTCTCCCACACTGGTAATGGCAGAGAGAATCGAGGACAGCAGGTTCGTCACCTGCAGTCCCGCCACGCCGATCCCGATGGCACCGGGCAGTGTCTGCCCGAGAGCCCCATGGATTTTGCTCAGACACTGAGGGCATAAGTGGCGCTTAATCTGTTCACCGTCTGCGACGACAGTGACCATACATGTCGCTTCACGCTCGTTGCATTCATCACAAAGCATAGTCTATCCTTCCTGTTTCCGCTCATGAGACGCCGTTCTGGGATGGGATACACGGCGCCTTCTTTGCAGAAGCCTGTCCTTCTCTGTTCTTCCTTGCGATCGAAGTCAGCATCGCCTTGAGCACCCTGGCGCGCAGCGCATCCTTCATGGAGTCCGGGATCGGGACCGACAGCGCCTGGCTTGAAATGGCAGAACGCATGATATCCGCCTCGCAGGATGTGATCAGGTTCTCCGCCTCAAGCTGTCCGATCAGTTTGCCCGCTTCCACTTCACCGATGGTTTCACCAATCCGCTCCCCGATCAGGTAACGGAATTTGCTTCCCGACTGAATGACGCGGACGATGCGGATATACCCGCCGCCTCCGCGCCGTGATTCAATGACATATCCATCATCTATGGTAAATCTGGTCGCCAGCACATAGTTGATCTGACTGGGGGCACATCCGAAATACTCTGCCAGCTCATTGCGTTTGAGCTCCACTTCCGGTTCTTCCTGTGTCAGCATCGTTTTGATAAAGCTCTCAATGGTATCACTGAGCCGCATGCTTCTCCCTCATTTCCTGGTCTACTGACTTTCTTTGACCTACCATATTATAACATCTCTTTTTCCACTGTCAAGCTGACCGGCCTGCGCTTCCGGGCACACAAAAAAGCCCTGACCCTCCGATCTTCTTCGGAACAGTCAGGACTCTTCAGTCCACGGCAGCCTTTCAGACGCCGCAGAGCACTTCCCTGCAGATGTCCAGATATCGTTTCCCCGCTTCTTCCGAGCGGAATATGCCGCTCATCCGTGCGCTGATTTCCTCCAGTTCTCTGTCCTTCTCCCACGCCTGATCCGGCTTCTGAAAATAGCGGAACGGCAGGAAAAAAGCCAGACCTTTTCTTTGCAGTTCTTCCTTCGTGTCCGTGCACAGCCGCATGGCCGGCAACGTGTAGGATCCTTTCCGGTCATGCAGCCGATAGCGGTACCGGATCACATCCGGGCTTTCCTCGCTGCACCTCGCATACACGACCGCTCCGCCCAGCATCCTGAGCGGACAGTCTGCACGCTTCAGAAATTCATAGATGCGAAACAGGATCTGACCGGTGGGCGTCTCCTCGCACATCATCTGATACAGGCATGTTTCCTGCTGCGCCTGTGCTTCGCGCGCAGCCCAGGAGGCTGTAATCATATACTCTGATGACCTGACTGAATACGGTTCAAAGACTTGGGACAGCAGTTTTTTCTTTCCCTGACAGCCCACGTTCAGGCAAACCTGTTCCTCTCTTCCAAACAGGCAGCGAAGCGAGGAGGGAAACAGCTCCAGGCATTCTTCCACCAGTCTGTCCAGGACACGTACAGTCAGCATGAAATCCTGGCTGGGCCTGCGTCTCTCCCGGTCCGCCCCCAGTGTCTCCCACTGTCTTCTCTCCATCTCTCCGTATCCTCCTGCATGTGCGCTCCGGTTCTGCATCATCTTACTTCAGTTTTCCGGATTTGTCATTCAACTGCTGATATACAAACCAAGTGAACCGGCATGCAGACGGAAGCTTTGATTGACAACCCCTCTCAAAAGCCGTATGATTTTTGCATTCCCGCTTGATGGAGGAACGGTTTCAATGCACATGCGCACCAAGAAATGGGCCCGGCCGGAGCTGGCGGCATGCCCCTACTACGATGATTTTCCCGAGCACCGCCGCAACAACTGGCGCCAGGCTTTTTCCCACGATCAGCCCCTTGAAGTGGAGCTGGGCTGCGGGAAAGGCGTCTCCACGGCACAGATGGTGCACGAAAACCAGGATGTCAATTATCTGGCCGTGGATATCTCCTCAGATATTCTCGGTGACGCCAGGCGGAACATTGAGACGGCCTTTGACGGGGAACCGGTCGACAATGTGCATCTGATGAAGTGTGATATTGAATACATCCGGCGCTTTATCGGACCCGAAGACCCGGTCCGACGCATCTGGATTTCTTTCTGCAATCCCTGGCCCAAGCTCCGCCATGAGAAGCGCCGCCTGACCCATCCGCGTCAGCTGCTGCAGTACCGCGAGTTTCTTGTCCCGGGCGGAGAAATCTGGTTCAAGACGGACGATGATGCCCTTTTCAGTGATTCCCTGATCTATTTCAAAGCCTGCGGGTTCAGTCAGACGTATCTGACCTACGACCTGCATGCCTCCGGTTTTTCACCCAACTATATCACTGAGCACGAGAAGAAATACAGCATGAAGGGGATCCCGATCAAGTTCGGCATTTTCCGCAAGGAGGATGTCCCGGTTGATCTCGACCCTGTCCGCTGGATCCGCCAGCAGGCGGCTGTCCAGAATGCCTGACGTTCTTCCCCGCTGTTTTCAGGAGGTAGGATATGTCCGAGGTTCGCATCTCCACGGAGCGGCTGATCGCGCACAGCCTGATTCTGATCATTGTCTCCACCCTGCTCTATTACCTGCTGCCGGCCATCTGGCGCTATCTCTCCCCGTTTCTTCTGGCCATTCCCTTTGCCGCCATTGTTCAGCCGGTATCGCGCTTTCTTGAAAAGAAATGCCGCATCAGGCACAACGCCGCAGTCATCATTCCGCTGGTTCTTCTGGTTCTCATCGTGCTCCTGAGCGTGACCTGGTTTCTGTCCTTCGGCATCAACCAGATCAGTTATCTTCTGACCCACTCAGACGATGTCATCGCCCAGGCCTCCGCCGCTGTCCGCTCCGCGCTCAGCCCCATTCTGGCGCGCTTTGCCAAAAGGACATCCGGAGAGACCGGCAATCTGTGGGCGATCTTTGATAATGTCGTCAACTATCTCACCACACAGGTCACCGTCTGGGCCGGCAATGCCCTGAATGTCACGGTCAACTGGGCCACCAGCATTCCCTATACCCTTCTCTATCTGAACTTTCTGTTCTTCGGCATCTATTTTATCGCCAGAGACTATGATCATCTGCTGGAAACCTATCACCGCGGCGTCCTGGGCAATCCCGATACCCAGAGCGGCAAGCTGACCAATTCGGCCGTCATCGGCCTGATGGGCTGGCTGCGCTGCCAGGCGATCTACGCACTCCTCTCCCTGGTGGTCGGTTCCATCTACTGGACCGCTTTCGGCTACCAGTACGGCGTTCTGATTTCTCTGGCTGCCGCAATTCTCGAGTTTCTCCCCATCGTCGGCAACGGGACAATCTATCTCCCGTGGGGCATCATTGGTCTGCTCATCGGCAAACCGGACGGTGCCATCCTGGCCCTGGCTCTGTTCTTCGGCCTGCTGTTCATCCGCCGCGTCACAGAGCCCCGCCTGCTGTCGCGGAACATTGGCGTTTCTCCCCTGCTCTCCCTGATGAGCATGTTTGCAGGCCTCAAATTCGGCGGCCTGATGGGCATGATCGGATCTCCCATGATCGCCGCGGTGCTCACCACGCTCTGGGAGGGAGACTTCCGGAAAACCATTCAGCATGACAGTCAGGTCATCTTCCACTATCTCGACAGGCGCTGGCACGGCGTTTCGGCCGCGTCTTCCTCATCGGATGCAGCTGCCGGGCCGGAAGAGGCACCCGCCTCAGAGTCTGCCGCTGAACAGAGCGAACCTGCTGAAACCCGGTCCTCCGGGAACCCTTCCACGAAGCAGTAATTCCATCCTCAATTTCTCAGGAGCGGCCTGCATTCACTCATGCAGGATCCGCTCCTTTTCCAGTGCTTCCTTTTTCCCGTGGATCCTGCCCAGGGCATACATGAGGAGGGTCGCACACAGGAGATTAACCCATCCCAGCCGGGCAGGACTGAAGGTATTGACAAACCCGATGAGCAGATTGGCCCCGCCCACCACCGAGAGCATCTTCCCGATCTTATCGAGATGACTGATTCTGGAATCAATGTCAGAGAACAGGTCAAAGGAACCGTCCTCTGTTTTTTTACGGAAATAGATCCACATCATCATGCGGCCGATATACTCTGCCCCGGTCTCCTTCATGAAGGAAACATACGCCTCATCGTACGGATGCATTTCGAGCCGGATGGAGTATTCACCGGGTTCACACCGGACAAAATGATAGGTGCACCAATCCACGCTATCGAGCACCCAGCCGTTGAGGGCCATCTCATTGAGCCATTCCTCTTCTTTTTCAAACGACCATACCCAGAACCATTTTCGAATGGTTTTCGTGTTTTCCATCTTTACTCCTCCCGCAGAATCCTTTCTCCGTTGTCCGCCAGTTCTCGAAGCCGGGCCACCTCGCCCTTCAGTACCTGCCGCCCTTTTTCCGTCAGGACGTACTCTTTCCGTCTGCTGTCGTCCTCAGCGGGCAGCAGCAGAATCCATCCTTTGGCACACAGGGCATTCAGTGCTCCGTACAGTGTGCCTGCTGCCAGGTGCACTCTTCCTCCGGACAATTCTTCCGTCAGCTGCATGATGCCGTAGCCATGCCGCGGCCTGACCAGGGACAGAAGAATGTAGTATGTCGCCTCAGTCAGCGCAAATCCATCGGCCATATGACCGCCTCCTTCGTCTCACGATATATCGTCTTCCGATATATCGTGATCAGATTATATCGTTCTCCGATATAGTTGTCAAGTCCCTTTTCTGATTTTTCTTCAGGCAGAGCGACCGCACGCAAAAAACACTGCCGTCCATTGAAACAGACAGCAGTGTTTTCATGGCTTTCATTACAGGAGCTGAATATTGGCGCGATGGCATGCGTCCACCACATCGTCCGGCCACATGGAGGCCTGGACTTCGCCGACATGTGCCTTGCGCAGGAAATACACGCACATGCGGCTCTGGCCGATGCCGCCGCCGATGGTCTGGGGAAGCTCCCCATTGAGAAGTGCTTTCTGGAAGGGCAGCTCTGCGCGTTCCTCGCATCCGCGCTCCTTCAGCTGGCGCATCAGTGTCTCAGGATCCACGCGGATGCCCATGGACGAAACTTCCAGGGAAATATCCAGCAGCGGATCGTACAGAAGGATGTCGCCGTTGAGAGACCAGTCATCGTAGTCCGGCGCACGGCCGTCATGAATCTTGCCGCTCTTCAGTTTTCCGCCCACGCCCATCAGGAAGACCGCGCCGTAGCGGCGGACCGCACGGTACTCTCTCTCCTTCGGGCTGAGGGTGGGATACTTGTCTTCCAGTTCCTGTGTGGAGACAAAGGCAATCTCATCCGGGAGTTCCGGCTTGATGAACGGATAATGCGCGCAGACATAGCCTTCGGTCTTGCGCAGCGTCATATAGATATCGCTCACGATTTTCCTGAGCGTTTCCTCATTGCGCTCATTCGGTCCCAGAATGCGCTCCCAGTCCCACTGGTCCACAAAGATGGAATGGATATTGTCTGTTTCCTCATCGCGCCGGATGGCGTTCATATCGGTATACAGACCTTCGCCCACGGAAAAGCCGTAGTTCTTCAGCGCCATACGTTTCCATTTGGCCAGGGAATGCACGATTTCCACCGTTTTTCCCGTTTCAAGCACGTCGAAAGCCACCGGACGCTCCACACCATTGAGGTTGTCGTTCAGACCGCTCTCGGGCGAGACCATAATCGGGGCTGAAACACGGGTCAGGTTCAGGGCTTTGGAAAGCTCGGTTTCAAAAAAGTCCTTGACCAGCTTGATCGCAATCTCTGTATCGCGAAGATTCAGGACCGGGTTATAGTCCTTGGGAATAATCAGGTTCATGGGAAACACCTCCGGAAAATGGAATCAAAGAATGCATTTCAGGCAGCCGAATGGCTTATCCGTCCTGCCTGGCGATATACTGCGTTCCAATCTGGCTGATCAGCCGGTCGCGGTCCTGAGGCGTCATGGAGATCTTCAGACACGTCCCCGTATCGGTATGTGTCTCCTCCAGGATCCGCCCTGCGGCCCGGATCGGGGCCATCATATGATAGGCGCTGTATGGAACCAAGAAAGCCACTGTCACCTGCGTCTGTCCCAGTGCCTTCCGGATAGCTTTTTTCAGCCCGTCCAGGTTTTCCCCTGTCAGCGCGGACACTTCCACCGCACCGGGGAAAGGATGGGCACCCTCCAGAAGATCACACTTATTGATGACTTCCACCCTCGGCTGACTCGTTGCGCCAAGCTCTGCGAGCACCTGCTCGACCGTATCATGCTGCCTGAGCATGTCCGGGGAAGCACCGTCATTGACGATCACCAGGACATCGGCGCGCAGCGCTTCCTCCAGCGTCGCATGGAAGGCACTGACGAGTGTATGCGGAAGCTTCCGGATAAAGCCAACCGTATCCACAAGCAGGAACGGCGGAGCGTCCTGTTCTTCCACGCGCCGGGCCACCGAATCCAGGGTGGCAAACAGCTGGTCATGCACATAGACATCGGAACCGGTCATATGGTTGAGCAGCGTGCTTTTCCCGGCATTCGTATAACCGACCAGTGCGGCCACCGGGATTTCATTGCGCTCCCGGTTCTTCCTCTGGATATCGCGCTGGCGCTCGACTTCCTCAAGCCTGCGCTTGAGATCCGTGACGCGGTTGCGGATGCGTCTGCGGTTCATTTCCAGCTTGCTTTCACCGGGGCCTCTTGTGCCGATGCCGCCGGCCAGTCTTGAGAGGACAAGCCCCTCGCCGATCAGGCGGGTGGACTGATACTCCAGCTGGGCCAGTTCCACCTGAAGCTTGCCTTCTGCGGTCGATGCTCGCTGTGCAAAGATGTCGAGGATCAGTGTGGTCCGGTCGACCACCTTGACGCGCAGCAGGTCTTCCAGGTTGCGGACCTGAATGCCGGTCAGTTCCTCATCGAAAATGCACATATCGGCTTCCAGCGCCTGGCATTCCCGCGCGAGCTCCTCAGCCCGACCGCGCCCGATAAACAGGGCGCCGTCCGCTCTGTCTTTCTTCTGAAGAAAACTTCCGACCACCACCGCGCCGGCTGTCTCCGCCAGGCGCGCCAGTTCCTCCAGGCTCTCCCGGCTTTCAATGCCCATGAGCACGCACTTTTCAGGGCCCTGGTCGAGTTCCTTCTGCTCCCATCCGACCAGACGGTCCGATTCGGCAATCTGATCAAGCCATTTCTGTTCCGGCAGCCGGTTCCAGCGAACCAGATCGGAAAGAATGACCTGGTCATTCGCTCCGAGGAAGGCGGCCTGTACAACCGTCGGCTCCCCATTCAGGCAGCCGACCGCCACCATGGCGTCATAGCGAAACGACCGCAGCGCGCTGATATCCACGTCACTGAGTGTGCCGTCGCCGTTGGGATGCGTGTGCACACACCGCACAAAGCTCAGGCGCTGTGCATTGCGGCGCAGCCGGTAATCCCGCAGTTCCACATCCCGGTCCGTTCCCACAGAGACATCCACAATCTCGCCGTCTCTTGTTATGTACACAGCGATTTCACGTCTCAGATACCCGCTCATCGCTGACAGGAACGCCATCAGTTCCCGCGGGAGAAAATCGGTCTCATCGACCTGGTAATCATAGAGCGATGAGAGCTTATCAATCACGGTATCACGGATTCCCTCAAGGTTTCCGTGTACTTCTTCTCTTTTCATGCAATATCCTTATTAATCGAAATCAAACAGCGGGGTGACATGTCCGTCAATCAGACGCTGGTACTCCGCAACCACCCTGCGCATAATGGAATCCCAGCTGACCGGGATCGTTTTCTGTGCTCTTTCGCCCACGTCCTGAATCATCGGAAGCGCGCGGACGATGGTTCGGGCGATGGCTTCCGCACTCTCGTTCTCGCAGATAAAGCCGTTGTCCTCATCGATAATGCCCTCTGCGGAGCACGACCCCTTCACCACGATGCCCGGCGTGCGCATGACCGCCGCTTCGCGAAGCACCATGGGTGCATTGTCATACAGAGACGGGAACACCAGAAGGTCCGCCCGGTAATACAGTGCCATCAGTTCGGCACGGTTGCCGATAAAGCCAAGGAACTGACACTGATCCCCGATTCCCAGCGTCTTTGCTTCCTGGACGATGTCTGAAAAGTCAGGTCCATCGCCCGCTGTCACCAGCTGGAACGGTACGCCCTGCTTTTTCAGGATTGCACACGCACCGAGCACGCCGTGCAGGTTTTTCTTGTAATTGTGCTGACCGACAAACAGCAGCGTCGGCACACCCTTTTTCAGGGAGAGCCGGGCATCCATCTTCTGCTTGCCTTCCGGCGACAGTTCCTCAATGTCCGTGCCATTTTCCATGATCAGGATATCACCGTGATAACCATAGGAATGCAGCACCTCAGCCGTAGCATTGTTGACGGTCCAGACGCCGTCACACTTGTCATAGAAGCGGATCAGGCGCTGAATCACAGACTGGGCCAGCACTTTGGAGTGTGTTTTGGCCAGCATGTCATCGTAATACTTGGAATGGAACGTACTCACCAGCGGAATATCCCGCCTGCGCGCCGTCTTCAGCGCTTCGCTTCCTGCGAGAAACGGGCTCTGCGCATGTACGATATCAAACGGCACTTCCGCGACCCGCCTGCGGAAGGAAGGATCCAGTCCGGGCAGTCCCATGCGGAACAGTTCACCCGGCACCTTCAGGCTGGCTGAGAGAATCACGGGAACCCCGTAGAGTTCTTCCGCATTCGGGGACTCCGGTGCAATGTAATAGGCCTCATGGCCCATGGCGGTCAGTGTCTGACAATAACTGAGCGTTACTCGTCCAACACCGTCCACACTCGGCGGATACGTGTCAACAAATTGTCCAACTACCATTTTTCACTCTCCCGGGGCGTATTGTATCATACACACTCTGCTCACAACATGCCCCTTTTGCATTCTTCTTGTTCTTCTAACGGATCTCCCGGACCGGCATGCGCTTTTCTCCCCGCGCCAGAAGCACGGCGCAGTCAAGCGCTGTACACTGCGGGACACAGACCGATACATGCTTCCAGTCTCTGTGTGCGATCCGGGCGGTCATGCCCTGGATCTCCTGGTTTTTCAGCAGGACTGATCCCCACAGAAGCAGGGTAAACCTTTCGCCGCCGGAAATCAGCGGCACCAGCTGACGCACCATGTCCGTCAGTTCATTGGCTCCCTTTTCAAGGATTGTACGGCATACAGGACTTCCCGCTTTCGCCCCTGTTTCCAGAAGCGGCGCGAGCGCGGCAATGTCGGCCTTTTCCATGATATGCTGCTGGCAGAAATCCACGGCGTCCTGCGCATTCCGGATGGCGGTATGCTGTTCCAGAAGCCCGGTCAGCACCTGGTCCGATCCTCTCCTGTCACACAGCCGCACATAGGCCCTGAGCAGTTCCATGCCCAGCCAGGTCGCGGAGCCTTCATCGCTCAGCAGGTGTTCCCACCCGCCGCACCGGTGAATGATGCCGCTTTTCCCGTCACTTCCCAGGGCAATCGAACCGGTCCCGGCAATGAGGACCACAGCAGGGGCATCGAACATGCGGATCAGCAGTTCGGCGTCATTGACCACCATGAGGCGGTCACGGGAGAAGCCCAGCTCCAGGAGAATCTCTTCATAGACAGCCTGCGCATCCTCGGTATCCACGCCTGAAGCCCCGATGCAGAGCCGGTCGCAGTCATCTGCCGTGGTGCCGGAAGCTTCCAGGGCCCGCCGGATGATTCTGCCCAGCCGTACCGCCAGTTCTTCCCGGCCGATGCCTGCCAGTGTGCCGCCCTGATCTTCTGCTTCCCAGAGCACGCTTCCCTGCGCATCCGTGACCCGGATCCGTGCCGTCGTACCGCCAACATCCATGCCAATGACCATCGTCCGCAATCTCCTTCCCTGCTGTTTTTAATGCATTTTCCCATTCCCTCAGGGTTCTGTCAATCCAATTTTCCACTTTACTGCCGGGTTTGCCGTTTTGTGGCCGCTTTTCGCCCGGACTGCACATTCAGCTTTCTCAAAATGTCTGAAAAAACAGAGCGGCCTGAAATCCAGCCGGATTTCAGGCCGTCATAATCAGATGCGATAAACAGCAACGCTGTAGGCCGGGATTTCGACACGGCCCTCCGCCTTTTCCCCGTCCAGCAGGGACACCAGTTCTTCGCCGAGCCGGATCTCCTGCGCTTCCGGGAGATAGTTCAAAACAAACAGCCACTTCTGTCCGTCTTTGACCCTGCCGACGATTTCCACTGTGTCCGGCGCCTTGACCAGGTCCTCATAGGGCTCGGCCAGGCCCAGGTTCTTCAGGAAGCGCCGCGCTGCCTGCCGGGTGAAGACGCCGCCGAAATGCAGCACGCGTCCCTTTCCAACCCTGCGCTCGGTCAGAACAGGCTCGCCCTTCAGGTAGGACGTGGTATACCGGGCCAGAACCTCTGTGCCCTCCTCAGGCTGCAGGCTTTCCATGAAGCAGTCCACATGCAGTTTTCTGCCATTCCATTCGGCTTCCGCCATGTCCTCGGCAGGACTGCGGAAGGTGTATTCCTCCACGGTCGTCCCGGTCATCTCTCGGAGCAGTCCCGGCATGGGCTGCATCGGGCATCTGCCGCTGGCATCCTTGTACCCGGTACGGCAGCCGATCACCAGCGTGCCGCCCTCCTCGACATACGCTTTGAGAAGCGCTGTCTCTTCTTCCTTCAGGATGACAAAGTGCGGTGCAAACAGGACCGGATACCGCTCAAGCTCTTCCAGCTTTGTATTCTGGCGCAGGTCCACAAAATCAAACGTCGTGTGCGTTTCCTGGGCCGCTGCGAAAATGCCTTCCTCGGAGGCCTTCTGGACCCGTCCATGCCAGTGGTCCACATCAGCGTCAAACTGGTTGTCCACTGTCTGAAGTACGCCGAAGCGGGCATCCGTATCCGCGCCGCAGACTTCCTGAATCTTCTCCAGATCTTCTGCAAACGCTTTGACTTCACGCAGCCGGCGGTTGTCACGGCTGTCATAGTCCAGGATGCCGTGCCAGTAAATTTCTGTCCCCACAGGGCTCGTGCGCCAGCGGAAGAAGGAGACATAATCCGCCCCGTGCGCCACGCTCTGCATGGCCCAGAGCTCCAGCTGTCCCGGACGCGGCATGGAGGCTTCCATCCGGTTGTACCATCCGTTCGCGCCGGACTGCTGCTCCATGATGCCAAAGTGCGGGCAGATCGAGCGGACCCGGGTCAGGTCCAGGGAGGAATGCCGGTCATGCAGGCTGTCCTCGTCCCAGGTCTGATCAATCCCGTAGGCAAAGTTCGGATAACTGTCATACATATAGACATCCAGGATGTTCCTGGCCATCTCATGATTGTCCAGCCGGCCGAACATCCCATTGGTCGTCACAAACATGCGCGGTTCAATGAACTTCCGGAGAATCTCTGTCTGCATGGCACAGAAAGACAGCGCGCTTGCGGACACAAAGCGCACGTAATCCAGGAGCAGAGACGGGTTGTGGGATGCAATGGCATTGGTATGCGGCACATCGATCTGTTCCCAGTCTGTATAGGTCTGGCTCCAGAACACCGTTCCCCAGGCTTTGTTGAGCGCATCAAGCGACGCGTACTTTTTCTGCAGGAACACACGGAATGCCTTCCCATCCGCCTCGGAGAGGAAATCATTGGTTTCACAGTTCAGTTCATTGTCGATCTGCCAGCCGACAATCGCCGGATGCAGGCCCCAGTGTTCGGCCATTTTTCCGACCAGGAGGGCCACCTTCTCACGGTAGACCGGACTGTTGTAATTATAATGCCGCCGGCCGCCGTGGCGGTAAAGCACGCCATCCGCATTGGCGTTGAGCGTTTCCGGATACCTGCAGGTCAGCCAAGCCGGGGGCGTGGCGGTCGGGGTTCCGAAAATCACCTGCATGCCGGTGGATGCACACAGGTCGAGGAACCGGTCAAAGAAGGAAAAGTCAAAGCTGCCTTCTTCCCTTTCCATGATCGACCAGGCAAACTCACCGATGCGCACAGTGTGAATGCCGTTGTCCAGCATCCGCTTCAGATCGCTTTCCCAGAGGGATTCATCCCAGTGTTCCGGATAATAGCACACGCCGACAGACATGGTTTTCAAAAAGTCCATGATGACACCTTCCTGTCAAAGAATGACTGTTGATTTCTGATTGCATGGAGACTATACAACGCACAGTCAGGATTGGTCAAGCCCAACTGCTTCCGAAAGAGAAAAAGCAGACCCTGCGGTCTGCTTCAATGCTCCGGTTCTGTTCAGCTTTCCTTTTTGCTGCTGGCCTCGAGCACCTGATCGCCTTCCCGGGTCACTTCCTTGAAGGTCTTGCCTTCTCTCACGCCCTGGATCATGACCACCACAACGCCCATGATCAGGGAGATATAGTAGGTAAAGAAGCGCCACAGCAGCAGTGCCGCAAAGGAATAGCCGTCCGGGAAAATCTTTCCGAAATACATGCTGAAGACGCCTTCCGATGCGCCGGATGCACCGGGCAGCGGAGCGTACGCAGCAGAGATGAACTCCATGACATGCAGGGCCACCAGGTGGATATAGCTTTCCTCCACCAGTCCCAGTCCCCTGTAAATGCAGTAAATCACGCTCATCAGCGCAATGAGCTGCAGGCCGCCAATGATCAGCTGCACCAGCATGTCCCACGGCCGCTTGCTGTAGGAGGTCAGACTGTCATGAAAGACTTCCACGGCCTGATTCGCTTTCTCGGAAAGCTCGTGCGGTTTCTTCACCCAGTGGAATTTGGCGGCAATCTTCACCGCAAACGCGATCAGTTTCTTGATCATCGGCGTGCACAGAGCAAGGCTTGTCACGAGGGTCACCATGACAGCGTTATAGCAGAATCCGACGATCAGAATCCATTTCTGCGCTCCGACATGCTCATTGATAAAGCCGCCGAAGAGAATCCAGAAGAGTGCTGCAAAGAATGAAAGCATGAACTGGAAGCAGAAAAAGCGCATCGCAATGGCCGATGTGGCAATCGCGGTCGGCACACGGTCCTGATAGAGATAATAGATCTGCATCGGCTGTCCGCCGGATGCGCCAGGGGTAATATTGGAATAATACTGCCCGACCACGGAGATAAAGCACAGCCTCAGAAAGGAAACCCGGTATCCCTGCCTCTTCAGAAAAAAATGGATCGCCACAGCATCCATCATCAGATAGCAGCAATAGCAGACCACAGCAAGGATCACCCATGCAAGACTCATCCTTTTGACCGCTTCCCAGGCTTCGCCGATGCTGTTGTCACTGATGCCGATCACCAGCACAACGGCAAGGGTACCCAGGATCAGCGCCATATTGATGATCCTTTTCCTGCTTCCTTTCATGAAAACCTCCAACTGAAATATTGCTGTCAGTATAACAAACTACCCTAATGCGGTCAAGTGAATGAAAAACGCATTGTGCTTAATTGTATCTTATTTCGTGATTTTTTCCTTTTGACTTTCATGATAAAAGCCCGGACGGTAAAACCGTCCGGGCCGGGATTCCGAATTATTCGTCCTTGGCGAGCCGCTTGTAGGATTCGAGACGTTCCTTGGCGTCTTCTTCCTGCTGCGCGAACAGGGTCTTGGCAGCATCCGGGAACTGACGTGCAAGAGCGGTGTAACGAACTTCGCCCTGCAGGAATTCCTGATAATTGCCAGTGGGTTCCTTGCTGTCGATGGTCATCGGGTTCTTGCCCTGCTGAGCAAGTGCCGGGTTGTAACGATACAGAGGCCAATAACCGCAGTCAACAGCCTTGCGGATTTCAGCCTGTGCCATACCCATGGACTTGATGCCGTGGTTAATGCAGGGAGCATAAGCGATGATCAGGGACGGTCCATGATAAGCTTCAGCTTCGGTCATAGCCTTGAGCAGCTGTGCAGGGTTGGAGCCCATAGCAACGGTTGCAACATAGACATAGCCATAGCTCATAGCCATCATGCCCAGGTCCTTCTTACGGGTGCGCTTGCCGGCAGCAGCGAACTTCGCGACAGAACCGGTAGGCGTGGACTTGGAAGCCTGTCCGCCAGTGTTGGAGTACACTTCGGTATCGAGAACGAGGACGTTGACATCCTGGTTCTGTGCAAGCACATGATCCAGTCCGCCGTAGCCGATGTCATATGCCCAGCCGTCACCGCCGAAGATCCAGATGGACTTCTTGGTGAGCAGGTCAGCATCCTTCAGGACTTCGCGTGCAGCCTTGCAGGCGTCGCATTCGCAGCCGGGTTCGATGCCTTCATTGCAAGCGGCAACCAGCTTTGCGCCGGCAGCGCGGGAGCCTTCTGCATCATCCATGTTGTCGAGCCATTCCTGACCGGCAGCCTTGATTTCAGCAGTTGCCCATTCAACAGCGATCAGCTTGCGGACGTTGTCAGCGAGCTTGGCGCGGCGCTGGGTCACGGCCAGGTTCATGCCGAAGCCGAATTCAGCGTTGTCTTCGAACAGGGAGTTTGCCCATGCAGGACCATGTCCGGCATTGTTCGTGGTATAGGGGCAGGTAGGAGCAGAACCGCCATAGATGGAGGAGCAGCCGGTGGCGTTCGCAATGATCATGCGGTCGCCGAAGAGCTGTGTCACCAGCTTGACGTACGGGGTCTCACCGCAGCCAGCGCAGGCGCCGGAGAATTCGAAGAGAGGCTTGAGAGCCTGGCTGTTCTTCACGGTAGCCTTGTTGGTGATGGTGGTGACTTCCGGTACCTTCATGGCATATTCCCAGTTGGCTTCTTCCTTGCGCTGGCTGTCAAGCGGCTGCATCACAAGGGCAGTCTTCTTGGGATCCATGCAGACTTCAACGCAGTTGCCGCAGCCTGTGCAGTCGAGCGGGCTGACCTGAATACGCATGGTCATGCCGGCGAATTCCTTGCCGGTTGCCTTCTTGGTGACGAAGGACTCGGGCTTCTCTTCGCCGTCCTTCACATAGATGGGACGGATTGCAGCATGCGGGCAGACCAGAGAGCAGTAGCCACACTGGATACAGGTGTCAGGATTCCATTCAGGCACCTTGACAGCAATGCCGCGCTTTTCGAACTTGGTGGTGCCGGTGGGCACGATGCCGCGAGGATCGATCTTGCTGACGGGCAGGCTGTCGCCTTCCTGAGCGAGAACGGGCTTCACGAAGGTCTTGAAGTATTCATCCGTGCCCTTGACTTCTTCAGCAACAGCACCGGTGGTAGCAGTTGCCCATGCTTCGGGAACGGTGACTTCCTGCAGACCGGAGATAGCGATGTCGATAGCGTCCCAGTTCTTCTGGACAACGGCGTCGCCCTTCTTGCCGTAGGTCTTCTTTGCATAGGCCTTCATGTACTCGTCAGCCTGATCATAAGGAATGATGTTGGCGAGCTTGAAGAAGGCTGCCTGCATGATGGTGTTGATGCGGCCGCCCATGCCGACCTTGCCGGCCAGGGTGATAGCATCAATGATGTAGAACTTCGCATGCTTCTTGGCGAGCAGCTGCTTCATGGTGGCGGGCAGACGCTCTTCGAGCTCTTCCTTGGTCCACGGGCAGTTGAGCAGGAACACGCCGCCTTCCTTCAGATCCTTGACCATGTCATACATGGTGACATAGGCGGGATTGTGGCAGGCGATGAAGTCCGCAGCATCAATCTGATACGGGCTCTTGATCGGGTTCTTGCCGAAGCGCAGGTGGCTGACAGTCAGACCGCCGGACTTCTTGGAGTCATATGCAAAGTATGCCTGAGCATACATGTCGGTGTGGTCGCCGATGATCTTGATGGAGTTCTTGTTGGCGCCGACAGTGCCGTCAGAGCCGAGGCCGTAGAACTTGCAGGAGATAGCGCCTGCAGGAGCGGCGTTGAAGAGCTCGCCCAGGGGCAGGGAGGTGCCGGACAGGTCATCGTTGATGCCGACGGTGAAGTGATTCTTCATCTCGCCGTCGAGGTTGGCGAAGACAGCCTTGATGTGGGTAGGCGTGAATTCCTTGCTGCCCAGACCATAACGGCCGCCGACGATGGCGATATCCTTGCGGCCAGCTTCAGCCATGGCTGCGCAGACATCCAGGTACAGAGGCTCACCCAGAGAGCCGGATTCCTTGGTGCGGTCCAGAACAGCGATCTTCTTCACGGTTGCAGGAACAGCAGCAGAGAACATATCAACGGGGAACGGACGATAGAGGTGAACCTTGACGACACCGACCTTTTCGCCCATTTCAACCATCTTGGTGACGGCTTCATCAGCAACGTCACAGCCGGAGCCCATGATGACGATCACTTTCTCGGCATCGGGAGCACCAACATAATCATAAGGATGATATGCACGTCCAGTGATTGCCTCAACTTCGCGCATGGTCTCTTCCACGATACCGGGAACAGCAGTGTAGAAGTTGTTGGCAGCTTCACGGCCCTGGAAATAGATGTCAGGGTTCTGAGCGGTGCCTGCCTGATGCGGATGTTCAGGATTCAGAGCGCGGTCACGGAACTCCTTGACCTTATCCCACGGCATGATCTTTCCGAGTTCATCATAATCGGGGAGATACACCTTCTGGATTTCGTGGGAGGTACGGAAACCATCGAAGAAATGCAGGAAAGGTACAGAAGCCTTCAGGGTTGCAACATGGGCAACGATTGCCATATCAGCAGCTTCCTGAACAGAGCTGGAAGCGAGCATGGCAAAACCGGTCTGACGGCAAGCCATAACGTCGGAATGATCGCCGAAGATGGACAGAGCATGATAAGCAAGAGCACGGGCGCTGACATGGAAAACGCAGGGCATCAGTTCGCCGGCAATCTTGTACATGTTCGGGATCATCAGCAGAAGACCCTGGGATGCAGTGAATGTGGTGGTCAGTGCACCGGCTGCGAGTGAACCATGCACTGCGCCGGCTGCGCCGGCTTCAGACTGCATTTCCTGAACCTTCACGGTCTGACCGAACAGGTTCAGTGTGTTGTGTGCAGCGCTCTCATCTGCCGCTTCAGCCATAGGCGAGGAAGGCGTGATGGGATAGATAGCAGCCACATCGCTGAATGCATACGCGACATGGCTTACGGCAGTATTGCCGTCTACAGTCCTGATTTGGGCCATGATGGGAACCTCCTTGGTGAGTGTTACTCGGCGGCAAATGCCGTCTGTGAAACTGACGCAAATACTCACATATTCTGCGCAAATCATGCGCTTTCTATGCATGCAAAAACGGCAGTCACTGGGATGCCTTCCCATTATATGACTTTCAAATCGCAAAGTCAATGCGTCGTATAAGGTAGAAACCATCACGCCTGAACATTTTGGCGATTGAAAAACAGCGCCATATATTTCTTTATTTCCCTGTTTTTCAGGCTCCTCCCCTTGCCAGACGCGGAAAAAAGCAGGACTGCTCTTTCCGCGTTTCTTCCGGATCGGCTGTGCTGTCCCTGGTGCTCTTCCTCTCCTTCATGCGGTCTATATAGAAGGATAGAAGTCATGCAGTCAGCGTCATTTTTTATCAGATTTATCCCGGTTCCATCCCTGTTTCGACATGAGTTAGTGTTTTGACGGTGTTTTCTGAGTTGACACTATCCATCCGCCCGCATATAATTGACACTGGTTTGGTTTCTCTGTGCGCACATGCCTGTCAGGAAACCTGATATCCCGGAAACACGGCATGTTCTCACAGACCGTCAGATCAAAAGATAAATCGTTTTCACGGAAGGGTTTGCTTCATATTAAAAGGTTTATTCTCAAGTGGAAGACCAGCCTGATTGTCGTCGGCACCACGGTGCTCCTCGGCGTTCTGGCTCTGCTGTTCTTCCCTTCGCTACCGCCTTCGGAGCCGGCTGATCTGAATGAAGATACCGTCATCATTTCCGTCGCCGGCGAGGAGAAGCTGCGTGTCCCTCTTTCTCAGCCCCAGACGGTGACCATTGAGCAGAAAGACGGAAACAAAAACGTTATTGTGATTACGGAGGACGGCGCATATATGGACAGTTCAACCTGTCACAATCAGATCTGCGTCCATTCCGGAAAAGTGACCAGGGACAATTGGGATTATCGCCCGGATGGTGCCTTTATCATCTGTCTTCCCAACCAGGTCAGTGTGGAATTGGTGGTGAAATCCATTGTCGAATAAATGCTGCATCCTCCTGGCACTGCTCCTGGCCGGCATGCTGCTTTTTTCTTCCTGTTCCGCAGGAAGCGAAGGCGCTGCGCCTGCCCCGACAGCCACAGCAGCAGAACGGACCAGCGGCGTGGGATTCTATTTTGATACCGTGGTTACCATTGTGCTCTACGGTGCGCCGGAAGGTCTTCTGGATGAAATCTGGGCAGACTGCGCACGGTACGAACAGCTGCTGAGCAAGACGATTCAGGGCTCCGATGTCGACCGCATCAATCATGCCGGCGGCCAGCCCGTGCAGGTGGACCATGAGACATGGGAAATCCTGCGCCGTGCCATTGAGGTCTCTGATTCTTCCGGGCATGCCTTTTCCGTCACCATTGCCCCCCTGACGGCGCTGTGGGACTTTACGGGCGGCACAAACCGCATGCCGACCGACGAGGAACGCCTGGCTGCCCTGCCGCTGGTCAATGATGATCTGATGATCCTCGGCGAGAACGATACGGTCACACTCCCCGAAGGCATGGAGGTGGACCTGGGCGGCATCGCCAAGGGCTATATTGCCGATCAGATCGCCGAGGCCATCCGTGGAAGAGTGCTCGGTGCAACGCTCAATTTCGGAGGGAATGTCTATGCGGTCGGCATTAAGCCGGATGCCTCTCCGTTCCGTGTCGGCATCCGTGATCCCCAGGGCGGTGATAACGATTCCATCGCTGTCGTATCGGTCTCGGATCTCTCCGTTGTCACCAGCGGCATCTATGAGCGCTACTTTGAACTCAACGGTGTCCGGTATCATCATATTCTCGATCCTGAAACCGGCATCTCGTCCGATTCGGATCTCGCATCGGCCACCATCATTTCCAAAAGCTCCATGACCGCGGATGCCATGGCGACGGCATGCATTGTCATGGGAAAGGACAAAGCCCTTCAGTACCTCGCAGAGCAGGGCATGGATGGTCTCCTGATTACACGGTCCGGAGAAATCGTGACAACAGACGGTTTCGAGGATCTGTACAGTCTCATGCGGCTGAAATAACTCCTGATTCCAATGGTTTTCCTATTTTTATATACTGTGGAGGGTATCATCGATGGAGAACAATGTGACCAAAAAAAGCTGGCCGCCTTATCTGATCCTGGGCCTGATCTCCCTGATCGCCGCTCTGATCCTGGCTCTGACCAATGCGATCACCGCCGGCCCGATTGCAGAGCACAAAATGGCTGCACTTCAGGAAACCTTCAGTGCCGTCATGCCTGCCGCTTCCTATGAGGAAGTCAGCTTTAGTTCATCCGCCTACTCCAATGTTTCCAGCATTTATGCTGCCAAGGATGAAAACGGCAACATCATCGGCTACTGCGTCACTGCCAGCCAGCAGGGTTATGCCGGTCCCGTCGCTGTGACCTTCGGTATGGATCCGGCCGGTTCCGTGGTTGCCACCAAAGTCGGCGACACAGACTTCCAGGAAACCACCGGTATCGGTGCCAAGGCACTGAATCCCGAATTTGCCGAACAGTTCACCGGTCTGAATGCTGCAGAAGGCGGCGCCTTTGAAGCGATCTCCGGTGCAACCTTTACTTCCAAAGCCATTCTCGGCGATGCCAACGGTGCTTTTGGCGCCATGGCTGACGCTGTTCTGGGCAAAGCCGGCGGCGAAGTGGTTTTCGGCAAGCGTGAAGCTTCCGCCGCTGCTCCGGTCGATGCCTCTGCCCTGACCCCCGGTGCCACCCTCAAGGGCGAAGCACAGGGCTTCGGCGGAAAAGTGACAGTCACCGTCACGCTCGATGACAACACCAACATCGGCTCACTCGCAGTCGACGCGCCGGATGAGACGGAAGGTCTCGGCAAGCTCGCACAGGAGAGCGCCTTCACCGATCAGTTTGCCGGCAAGTCCATTCCTGTTGCCCTTGAAGATATCTCCGCCGTGTCCGGCGCCACCATCACCACGACGGCCGTCGTCGAAGCCATCAACAGCGCAGCTCCTGCCGCAGCAGAAATCCTGCCCGGTGCTACGCTCGAAGGCTCCGCTCAGGGCTTCGCCGGTCCTGTCTCCGTCAATGTCAAACTGGATGACAGCCTGCAGATCGAATCCCTTTCCGTCAAGGCTCCCGACGAGACAGAAGGTCTCGGCAAGATGACTGAGGAAAGCTCCTTCACCGATCAGTTTGCCGGCAAGTCCATTCCTGTTGCCCTCGAAGACATCTCGGCCGTGTCCGGTGCCACCATCACCACCACTGCCGTTGTCAATGCCATCAACAGTGCTGTGCCTGTTGAAGCAGAAGGCGCCCTGACAGTCGATGAACTCTCCAGCATTACAGAAGGTTCTGTCGGCCTCCAGTCCAACGGTCTTGCCGTTGTCAGCGCGGACAGCAATTATTCCGGAACGCTCGTAGGCGAATTCCAGTATGAGAACGGACAGCTCGTCAATGCATCCATCGCAACGCCTGCTCCCGCTGTGGAAGAACCCGCTACTGAGCCTGCCGCAGAAGCTGCGGATGTCCTGACCGCCACCAAGCCCGGTTATGACAATCTCGACGTCACTGTTTCCCTCACCAAGGCTGCTGATGGAACCGTTGGTTCCCTGACCGTGGATGCCTCCACACAGACTCCCGGTCTCGGCCAGCGCTGCGCTGAGGAAGCCTTCACCAGCCAGTTTGTCGGCAAGACCGCTCCCTTCGTTCTCGGCGAGAATGTGGATGCCGTTGCTTCCGCCACCCTCACCAGCACTGCTGTTGTTGATGCTGTGAACGAACTCATGGCCGGTGCTCCTGCCGCTGAAGAGCCCGCTGCAGAAGCTGCAGAAACCGTAACCGCCACCAAGCCCGGTTACGACAATCTCGACGTCACCGTTTCCCTCACCAAGGCTGCTGACGGAACCGTCGGTTCCCTGACCGTGGATGCCTCCACACAGACCCCCGGTCTCGGCCAGCGCTGCGCTGAAGAAGCCTTCACCAGCCAGTTTGTCGGCAAGACTGCTCCCTTCGTTCTCGGCGAGAATGTGGATGCTGTTGCTTCCGCCACCCTCACCAGCACTGCTGTTGTTGATGCTGTGAATGAGCTCATGGCCGGTGCTCCTGTTGCTGAAGAACCCGCTGCTGAGCCTGCCGCTGAAGAGCCCGCTGCAGAAACCGCAGAAACCCTGACCGCCACCAAGCCCGGTTACGACAATCTCGACGTCACCGTTTCCCTCACCAAGGCCGCTGACGGAACCGTTGGTTCCCTGACTGTCGACGCCTCCACACAGACCCCTGGTCTCGGCCAGCGCTGCGCTGAGGAAGCCTTCACCAGCCAGTTCGTCGGCAAGACCGCTCCCTTCGTTCTCGGCGAAAATGTGGATGCCGTTGCTTCCGCGACTCTCACCAGCACCGCTGTTGTTGATGCTGTGAACGAACTCATGGCCGGTGCTCCTGCTGCTGAAGAACCCGCTGCTGAGCCTGCCGCTGAAGAGCCCGCTGCAGAAACCGCAGAAACCCTGACCGCCACCAAGCCCGGTTACGACAATCTCGACGTCACCGTTTCCCTCACCAAGGCCGCTGACGGAACCGTTGGTTCCCTGACTGTCGACGCCTCCACACAGACCCCTGGTCTCGGCCAGCGCTGCGCTGAGGAAGCCTTCACCAGCCAGTTTGTCGGCAAGACCGCTCCCTTCGTTCTCGGCGAGAATGTGGATGCCGTTGCTTCCGCCACCCTCACCAGCACCGCTG